>Ga0247823_10000544_pt1 | contig 31599 bp, 25 predicted proteins | sample 13C_PalmiticAcid_2_FD_192426 | JGI IMG/M metagenome (GOLD analysis project Ga0247823, IMG submission 192426) | Soil microbial communities from agricultural site in Penn Yan, New York, United States - 13C_PalmiticAcid_Day30 | ecosystem: Environmental > Terrestrial > Soil > Agricultural land...
GGTTCGGACCGGCGATGGAGGCGGAGATGCGTGGGGTGCGGCTTCAGGGATGGAAACGGGCGGTTGAGGGGGTGGTGGGGTGAGAACACCCACAATCGCTATCTGAGAGGGAGGTCCTGGAGATGGGTCCCCGCGTTCGCGGGGATGACCAGGCCCTTCTACCTTGTCGTCATCCCCGCGAACGCGGGGACCCATCTCCTGATCGTGCGGGAAGAGGAAACGGTGATTTGGGCGGGTACGTCTACATCATGGCGAACCGCAAGAACGGCACGCTCTACACCGGCGTCACGAGCGACATTGCCCAGCGCGTTGCGCAGCATCGTGAGGGCACCGGCAGCAAATTCGCAGCGGACCATGACGCTTCCCGCCTCGTCTATGTCGAGACGCATGAGAATATCGAGAACGCCATCGTCCGTGAGAAGCGGATCAAGAAATGGCGGCGTGCGTGGAAGATCGAACTGATCGAAGGGCTGAACCCGGACTGGCGAGATTTATGGTTCGATCTGAATCGGTGAACAGCAACCGTCGCGCTTGATGCACGTCCGGGAGATGGGTCCCCGCGTTCGCGGGGATGACGACAGGTGTTGCACGCGCCTTTAACCGCGCCCCCGCGAAAGCAGCTGCCTATCTCTTACAATTACAAAGCAACTCAGCCGCCCTTGTCGCGCTGTACGTCAGGCCGCCGCCTCCTCCGTGAACAGCGTCTTGAGATCCTTCTTCAAAATCTTGCCATTGGCGTTCCTCGGCAGCGTTTCCTGTACGAAGCGGATCGCCACCGGCACCTTGAAACCCGCGATCCGGTCGCGGACCCATTGCTGGAGCTCGGCCTCGGTCGCGTGAGTTCCGGGCGCGAGATGGACGACCGCGGCCGGCTCCTCGCCCAGCGTGCGGTGCGGAATGCCGATCAGCGCCGCGTCGGTCACCGCGGGGTGCGCATAGAGCACGTCCTCGACTTCGGACGAGTAGATATTCTCGCCGCCGCGGATGATGATGTCCTTGGCGCGGTCGACGATGAACAGGAAACCTTCCTCGTCGAGCTTCGCCAGATCGCCGGTGCGGACCCAGCCGTCGACGAAGCAGGCGGCGGTGTCCTCGGGCTTGTTCCAATAGCCCTTCACGATCATCGGCCCCTTGGCCCACAGCTCACCGACCTCGCCCGCGGGCAATTCCGCCTTGCCGTCGGCATCCATGATCTTGAGCTGAGCGACGGGCACGGGCGGACCGGCGCTGGTCGGGCGGTTGAGATAATCCTCCGACGAATGGCTGGTCACCGTCGCCATCGTTTCGGTCATGCCCCAGCCGTTTCCGGGGAGCGCGCCGAATTCGGTGTAGATGCGCTTGACCAGCTCGGGCGCCGACGGCGCGCCGCCATAGGCGATCGCCTCGATGCTGGAGAGGTCGTATTTGTCACGCTCGGGGTGCTCGAGCAACTGCCACGCGATCGTCGGCACGCCGCCGGTCAGATTGACCTTCTCGCGCTGGATGATCTCCATCGCCTGCACCGGATCCCATTTGCGCATGAAGATGGTGGTGTTGCCCGCCGCGACCGACCCCATCAGGCTCGCCGAGCAGGCGGTGACATGGAATAGCGGAATGACCATCAGGCCGGTCTTGGCGCTCGGCTCGGGCGGCATCTCGCCACGGCGCAGGAACGAGCGCGCCGCCGCATAGCCGCCGGACAAGATGTTGGTGCACAGGTTGCGGTGCGTGCCCAGCGCGCCCTTGGGATTGCCGGTCGTGCCGCTGGTGTAGAAGATCGTCGCGTCATCCTCCGGCACCAGCGTCGGATCGGCCGGAAGCGGCACGTCGGCCAGCGCCGCCCAGTCGTTGGGCGCGCCGATCAGATCCTCGAGCCGCCGCACGCCGTCGCCCAGATCGCCGCGCGCGCGGCTGACGACGGTATGACGCAGATCGGGCAAGGCGGACAGCGCATCGGCGAGCCGGTCGTATCGCTCGCCATCGACGAACAGCACGCTGCTGCCCGAATCGCGCAGGCCGTAGTCGAGTTCGCCGCCCGTCCACCACGCGTTGAGCGGCACGAGGATCGCGCCGATACTGACCGCCGCGAAGAAGATCACCGGCCATTCGGGGAGGTTGCGCATCGCGAGGGCGACGCGGTCGCCCTTCCCGACTCCCATTTCACGCAGCGCCGTCGCGAGATGCGCGACCGCGCGGAAATTGGCGTCGAAGGTGACGCGCTCATCCTCATGGATGGTGAACACCCGGTCGCCGTACATGCGCGACGCCTGAATGAGGAAAGCGAGGCTGGGCGGTGCGTTCTTCCATACGCGGGTGGGCACGCCGCGAATCTCGACCTCGTCCATTTCGAACTTCTGGCCGGGCGCGGTCATCAGGGCCTGTGCTTGCCCTAGCGTCATCTTCGGCCAGTTGGGGTCGAGCGGGATGATCGGTTCGGCAGCCAAGGCACACTCTCCAGCTTTGTTGCCGGCTCCGCGCCAGCTTTGTTGAATTTGCGGTTTGGCGTTTCCACCACCGCTTCTTTCAGGTTATTCTTGATTCATACGCCGCCAAACGCAATAGGGAAGCGACAGGCGGAGCAAACCGCCGGAAGCAAGGATTCGAATTAGGGGTATGGACGCCGCCACCTTCGCACCGCCCGCCCGGACAGGGTTCGACGCCGACCGGCTCGCGGCGATCGATGCCTTCATCAAGACGCGCTACCTCGACTCGGGCAAGCTGCCGCATGCGCAGCTGCTGATCGCGCGCGACGGCCGAATCGCGCACTTCAGCCATCAGGGCGCCGCGCGGGAAAATGGCGCGCCGGTCGACGAAAGCTCGATCTTCCGCATCGCGTCGATGACCAAGCCGGTCACCTCGATCGCGTTCATGCAGCTGGTCGAGGAGGGCAAGGTCGCGCTCGACACGCCGGTCCATCACGTCCTGCCCGAGCTGAAAGGCGTCGGGGTCTATAATGGCGGCGGCGGCGGGGTGCCGTTCATCACCAAGCCGACCGCCGAGCCGATGCGGATGATCGATCTGCTGCGGCACACGTCGGGGCTGACCTACAGCTTCCAGAACCGCGGCAATATCGACGCGGCCTATCGCGCCGGGAAGATCGAGAACTGGCACGGCAATCTCGACCTCGACGGGTTCATCGCGGCGCTGGGCAAGCTGCCGCTGGAATTCTCGCCGGGCGACGCATGGAATTATTCGGTGTCGACCGATGTGCTCGGCGCGGTGGTCGAGCGGGTCGCCGGAATGCCGCTCGACCGCGTGTTCGAGGAACGCATCTTCGCGCCGCTCGGCATGGCCGACACCGGCTTTTGGGTGCCCGAGGACAAGATCGGGCGGCTGACCGATTGCTGGACGTCCATTCAGGGCAGCCGCGTCATGTACGACGAGGGCGCGAAGTCGGCATGGAGCAAGCGCCCCACCCTCGTCTCGGGCGGAGGCGGGCTCGTCTCGACCGCGCTCGACTATCACCGTTTCTGCACGATGCTCCTGAACGGCGGGACGCTGGAGGGCGCGCGGATCATCGGGCGCAAGACGCTCGAACTGATGACGCAGAACCATTTGCCCGGCGGCGCGGACCTCGCCAGCATGTCGCGATCGCTGTTCAGCGAGACGCAGAATGCGGGAACGGGCTTCGGCCTCGGCTTCGCGGTCAACATGGACGTCGCCAGGACGATGATCCCCGGATCGGTCGGCGAATATTATTGGGGCGGGATGTTCTCGACCGCCTTCTTCGTCGATCCGGTCGAGCGGATCACGATGGTGTTCATGACCCAGCTCTCGCCATCGGGTCTCTACCCGATCCGGCGCGAGCTCAAGACGATGATCTATTCGGCGCTGGTTTGATCCCAACGCTCATTCACTGGAGAGTTTGATGTCCGTTATCACCACCGAACGTCAGGGCAAAATCCTCGTCATCACCTCGAACAACCCGCCGGTGAACGCGCTCGGCGCGGCGGTGCGGCAGGGGCTGGATGCGGCGATCAAGGAGCTGGCGGGCGACGACAGCCTGAAGGCGGCGGTGATCCGCTGTGACGGGCGCACCTTCTTCGCCGGCGCCGACATCACCGAATTCGGCAAGCCGATGCAGGAGCCGGGCCTGCCCGTGCTGGTCGACCTGATCGAGGCGAGCGAGAAGCCGGTCGTCGCGGCGGTGCACGGCACCGCGCTGGGCGGCGGATGCGAGGTCGCGCTGGCGTGCCATTACCGTATCGCCGTTCCCTCGGCCAAGTTCGGCCTGCCCGAAGTGAAGCTCGGCATCCTGCCGGGCGCGGGCGGCACGCAGCGGCTGCCGCGCGTCGCGGGAGTCGAGCTGGCGCTTGAGATGGCGACCAAGGGCGATCCGATCAGCGCCAAGGCAGCGCAGGCCGCGGGTCTGGTCGATCGCCTTGCCGGCGAGGACAGCCTGACCGCCGACGCGGTAGCCTATGCCAATGAGGTCGCGGCCGCGCGCCCCCTGCCCCGCACCAGCGAGAAGGCGGTCAAGGCCGATCCGGGGGTGTTCGACGCCTTCCGCAAGACCAACGCCAAGCGGTTCCGCAACATGGACGCGCCGGCCGAGATCATCGCGGTGATCGAGGAAACCGCCGACAAGAGCTATGCCGAGGGTGTTCAGCGCGAGCGCATGGGCTTCATGAAGCTGATCATGGGCACGCAGTCGGCGGCGATGCGCCACATCTTCTTCGCCGAGCGCAAGGCCGCGAAGATCGACGACGTGCCCGAGGACACCAAGCTGCGCGATATCAAGCGCGTCGGCGTGATCGGCGCCGGCACGATGGGCGGCGGCATTTCGATGAACTTCCTGTCGGCGGGCATCCCGGTGACGATCGTCGAAATGCAGCAGGAGGCGCTCGACCGCGGCACCGGCACGATCCGCAAGAATTACGAGGCCAGCGCCGCCAAGGGCCGCCTGACCCCGGCGCAGGTGGAGGCCGCGATGGGCGCGCTCAAGCCCACCCTCAGCCTCGACGACCTCGCCGACTGCGACCTCATCATCGAGGCCGTGTACGAGAATATGGACGTCAAGAAGGACATTTTCGGCAAGCTCGATAAGATCGCCAAGCCGGGCGCGATCCTGGCGTCCAACACCAGCTATCTCAACATCGATGAGATCGCGGCATCGACCAGCCGTCCGCAGGACGTGCTTGGTCTGCACTTCTTCTCGCCCGCCAATGTCATGAAGCTGCTGGAAGTGGTGCGCGGCGCCAAGACCGCCGGTGACGTGCTGGCGACGGCGATGGACGTCGCCAAGAAGATCAAGAAGGTCGCGGTGGTCGCGGGCGTATGCCACGGCTTCATCGGCAACCGCATGCTGATGCCGCGTCAGGTCGAGGCGATGAAGCTGCTGATGGAAGGCGCGACGCCCGAGCAGGTCGATCGCGTCCATGTCGAGTTCGGCATGCCGATGGGGCCGTTCCAGATGAGCGACCTTGCCGGCGTCGATATCGGCTGGCACCGCGACCCGACGCGGATCGAGAGCATCCGCGACGCGCTCGCCGCCGAGAACCGCTGGGGCCAGAAGACCAAGGCCGGCTTCTACGACTATGACGACAAGCGGAACCCGTCGCCCTCGCCCCGCGTGGCCGAGATCATCGAGGACTTCCGCAAGAAGACCGGCACCGCGCAGCATGAGGTGACCGATCAGGAGATCGTCGAGCGCACGCTCTACCCGATGGTGAACGAGGGTGCGCTGATCCTGCAGGAGGGCATGGCCCAGCGCGCGTCGGACATCGATGTGGTGTGGATCTATGGCTATGGCTGGCCGGTCTATCGCGGCGGCCCGATGTTCTGGGCGGATACGGTCGGCCTCAAGACCATCGTCGAGGGCCTGGAGAAGCACGGCTTCACGGTCGCGCAGCTGCTCAAGGACAAGGCCGAGAGCGGCGGGAAGTTCAATGGCTGACCTTGCCGCCCCGGCTCCCCGTGCGGCTGACGCATGGACCGGGGCGAGCGCGCTCGGTCTCGCCGCGGCCATCGCCCGCGGCGAGACCAGCGCGCGCGAACAATGCGAACTGGCGATCGCGCGGATCGAGGCGGCGGACGGCGATATCAACGCGGTGGTCGTCCGCGACTTCGACCGTGCGCTGGAAGCCGCCGACCGCGCCGATACCGCGATCGCGCGCGGCGAACGCCGACCCTTCCTCGGCGTGCCGATGACCGTCAAGGAGGCGTTCGACGTCGCCGGGCTGCCGACCAGCTGGGGCTTCGCGCACGCGGCCGGCAACATCGCGACAAGCGACGCGGTGGTGGTGCAGCGGATGAAGGCCGCCGGTGCGATCATCCTCGGCAAGACCAATGTCGCGCCGGGCCTTGCCGACTGGCAGTCGGACAACCCGGTTTATGGCCGTACCGCCAATCCGCACGACCTTTCCCGTACCGCGGGCGGATCTTCTGGCGGGTCGGCGGCGGCGCTGGCCGCCGGCTTCGTCCCGATCGAGATCGGATCGGACATCGGCGGATCGATCCGCGTCCCCGCCGCCTTTTGCGGCGTGTGGGGACACAAGCCCAGCTACGCGCTGGTCGACGCATACGGCCACCGCTTCCCCGGCACCGACGGCGCCGAGCCGCCGCTGGGCGTGGTGGGGCCGATGGCCCGCGATGCCGCCGACCTCGCCGCGATGCTCGACATCCTCGCGGACACGCCATTGCCGCGCCCGGGCCGGTTTCCCGATCCAAGCGGCAAGCAGTTGCTGCTGCTCGATCATCACCCCGCCGCGCCGCTCGACCCCGCGATCCGCGCCGCGCTCGACCGGCTGGACGCCGCCGCGGGCAGCGCGGGCATCCATATCACGCGGTCGAGTGCCCTGCTTCCCGATCTCGCCGCGCAGCATCGCGCCTATTGCAAGATGCTGGCGATAACCTTCGCGCGCGGAGCGCCGGCTCCGGACGGGCGCGCCGCCAGCCTTGCCGACTGGTTCGATCTGCTCGACGCGCAGGCCCGCAATCGCCGCGCGTGGAGCCGGCTGTTCGACGAATTCGACGCGGTGGTCGCCCCCGCCAATGTCGTCACCGCCTTTCCGCACCGCGACGACCCCTATCACGAACGGCGGATGACCGTGGACGGACAGGACGCGTCCTATGACGCCCAGCTCGTCTGGGCGGGCCTCGCCACGTATCCCGGGCTTCCCGCCACCGCCTTCCCCGCCGGTACGACCGCTGACGGCGTGCCCGTCGGTCTGCAGGTGATGACCGATTACCGCGACGACATGTCCGCAATCGCCATCGCCGACCTTCTCCACGGAGTGCTGCAATGAGTGACCTCGACACGTTCCGCGCCGAAACGCGCGCCTGGCTGGAAGCCAATGTCCCCGCGTCGATGCGCGAACCGGTGCGCGGCGAGGGCGACGCCAATTGGGGCGGGCGCAAGGCCGACTACAGCAAGAACCCCGACCAGAAATTGTACATGGACCGGATGGCCGCGCGCGGCTGGACCGTGCCCGACTGGCCGACGGCCTATGGCGGCGGCGGGCTGTCCCCCGCCGAAGCCAAGATCCTGCGCGAGGAGATGGCGAACCTCAAATGCCGAAACCCGCTCAACAGCTTCGGCATCTCGATGCTTGGCCCGGCGCTGCTGAAATACGGAACCGAGGAACAGAAGCTCGAGCATCTGCCCAAGATCGCGCGCGGTGAGATCCGCTGGTGCCAGGGCTATTCGGAGCCGAATGCGGGCAGCGATCTCGCCGGCCTCGCCACCAGCGCGGAGGATGCGGGCGACCATTATGTCGTCAACGGGCAGAAGGTGTGGACCAGCTATGCCGACAAGGCCGACTGGATCTTCTGCCTCGTCCGCACGAGCAAGGAGAGCAAGCAGGGCGGGATCAGCTTCGTGCTGTTCGACATGGAATCGCCCGGCGTTTCCACCAAGCCGATCCTGCTGATCAGCGGCTATTCGCCCTTCTGCGAGACCTTCTTCGACAATGTGAAGGTGCCCAAGGCCAACCGCATCCATGACGAGAACAAGGGCTGGGACGTCGCCAAATATCTGCTCGGCCATGAGCGCGAGATGATCAGCGGCATGGGTCTTGCCGGCCCCGGCGGAAATCCATTGATCGACGGAGCGAAGAAGACGGTCGGCCTCGACGAGAGCGGTCGCCTCGCCGATCCGATCCTGCGTGCGCAACTCGCGCTGTTCGAGGTGCGCTCAAAGGCCTTCACGGCGATGTCCGAACGCTTTCTCGACGAGCTCAAGGCCGGGCGCACGCATCCGGCCCAGCCGTCGATGATGAAATATTACGGCACCGAGCTGAACAAGTCGCGGCATGAACTGGTGATGGCTTCGGGCGGTTCCGACACGCTCGAATGGGAAAGCGAGGCATCGAACGGCGGCGCCAAGCCGCGCGCATGGCTGCGCACCAAGGCAAATTCGATCGAGGGCGGCACCAGCGAGGTCCAGCTCAACATCATCGCCAAGCGGATTTTGGAACTGCCCTCCTGATCGTCACCCCCGCGAAAGCGGGTGCCCATCTCCAAACCGTGGAGCTGGGCGATGCCTTCAGGAGATGGATCCCCGCTTTCGCGGGGATGACGGAGTAGAAGAAGATGCCCTTGTACCTCAACGACGAACAGACGATGCTCCGCGACGCCGCACAGCAATTCGTGGGCGAAGCCGCGCCGGTCAGCCACCTGCGCGCGCTGCGCGACACCAACGACGCCACCGGCTTCAGCCGCGATCTGTGGAAACAGTTCGCGGAGATGGGTTTCACCGGCATCCTGATCCCCGAGAGTGACGGCGGTCTTGGCCTCGGCCATGTCGAGGCGGGCGTGGTGCTGGAGGAGATCGGCCGCAACCTCTCCCCCTCCCCGTTCCTGACCACGGCGGTCGCGGCGGTGGAAGCGCTCAAGGGCAGCGCCCAGCGCGATCGCTGGTTCCCCGGCATCCTGTCGGGCGAGACCGTCGCCGCGCTGGCCATCGACGAGCGCGCCAAGCACGGCAACGCCATCGGACTCAAGGCCGAGCGCTCGGGCAATGGGTTCCGCCTCTCCGGCGCCAAGCAGTTCGTGACCCACGGCCATGTCGCAGACCTGCTGATCGTCGCCGCACGCACCGCCGGCTCGCCCGATGACGATGCCGGCGTCACCCTGTTCGCGGTGCCGAAGGACGCAGCGGGCCTGACCGCCGATCCGCAGCGGCTTGCGGACTCGAGCCTCGCCGCGCGCATCGCGTTCGAGGGGGTCGAGGTCGATGCCGACGCGGTGATCGGTGAGGTCGATGGCGGCCGCTCCGTGCTCGGCGCGCTGCTCAACGCCGGCCGTACCGGCGCCGCGGCGGAGTCGCTGGGCGTCGGCGGCGGGGCGATGGACATGACCGTCCAGTATCTCAAGGAACGCAAGCAGTTCGGCGTGCTGATCGGCAGCTTCCAGGCGCTCCAGCACCGCGCCGCGCATCTCTATTCGGAGCTCGAGGTGGCGCGCGCCGCCGTGCTCAAGGCACAGCAACTGCTCGACGCAGGTGACGCCAAGGCGGAAGAGGCCGTGTCGGTCGCCAAGGCGATGGCCGGCCTCGCCTCCACGCTCGCGGTGCAGGAAGGCGTGCAGATGCACGGCGGCATCGGCATGACCGACGAGTTCGACATCGGCTTCTACATGAAGCGCGGCCGCGTGCTGGCCGAGATGTTCGGCGACGCCAATTTCCATGCCAACGCGCTGGCGGAAGCGGCGGGATATTGACCCGCTTTCCGTTCGCCCCGAGCTTGTCGAAGGGCTGTTTTCTCCAAAGTCGAGGATTAAAGGAACGGTGCTTCGACAAGCTCAGCACGAACGGGGATTGATTTGTGACCAGTGAAAAACCCCGCCGCACCGACGAGGAAATCGTCCAGGAACTGCTGACCCTGCTCGATGTCGAGGAACTCGACGTCGATCTCTATCGCGGCCACCGCCAGCCCGGCGGGCGCGGGCGCGTATTCGGCGGACAGGTCATCGGACAAGGACTGCAGGCGGCGCAACGCTCGGTCGAGGGCAAGATCGCCCACTCGCTCCACGCCTATTTCATGCGGCCGGGGAATGAGGATTATCCGATCACCTATCGCGTGGTGCGCGATTTCGACGGGGGCAGCTTCGCCACCCGCCGCGTGATCGCGATGCAGCGCGGGGTGCCGATCCTCAGCATGACCGCCTCGTTCCAGCGCGAGGAGGAAGGGCTGCACCATCAGGACGCGATGCCCGACGTCCCGCCGCCGGAGGAACTGAAGTCCGAACAGGAATTGCGCCGCGCCCGGCTCGACGAGATTCCGGAGGCGATGCGTCCCTTCTTCCTGCGCCGCCGTCCGATCGAAATCCGCCCTGTCGCGGAGCGCGACTGGCTGGATCCCAAAAAGGCGCCGCCGCTCTCGTACACATGGTTCCGCGCAATCGCGCCGCTGCCCGACGATCCCGCGCTGCATCGCGCGGTGCTGTCCTTCGCATCGGACATGTCGCTGCTCGGCACCTCGTCGCTGCCGCACGCGGTCAACTGGTTCACGCCCAATTTCCAGTCGGCGAGCCTCGATCATGCGGTGTGGCTGCACGAGCCGTTCCGCGCGGACGAATGGCTGCTCTACGCCACCGACAGCCCGTGGGCGGGTCATGCGCGCGGCTTCAATCGCGGCCGCATCTTCACCCGTGACGGGCGGCTGGTGGCGAGCACCGCGCAGGAAGGGCTGATGCGCGTCCGGGGCTAAGGCTTCAGGGCTTTCGCACCGTATAGGCCGCGGGCAGGTACAGGAACACTTCGGTCATCCCAGCGCGCGCCCACTCGACCGGGCGGTCCAAGCCAACCACGTCCACGCCATAGCCCGCGCCGAATCGCTTCACCTGTTCCGCGGCGTCGGCGGCGATCAGGTCGATGATCGCGCCGCGATACTGATCGGGATTGACCACGCTCAGCGTCGGCTCGCCCGCCACCGCAAGCGTGGTGCGTCCGGTCTTCGCCACCGATTCCACGAACTTCGCGATCTGCGCTTTGGCCGCGTTGAGACCCATGCCGGGCGTCAGCCGCACCTTGACCAGGAAGTTCGCGCGCGCCGTATCGGGCCGGCCGTCCCCGACATAGTTGAGGCTTTTATAGTTGGTCAGCGTCAGCGGCTGGACGACATAGTCGCCGACCGCGAGTTCAACCCCCGCCTTGCCCGCGCTGTCGATCGTGCTGCGCAACGTCGCCTCAAGCTCCTCCTTGCGCTTCGCCGCCTCGCGCGTGTCGCCCGTGAGCCATACTGTCTGCACGACATAGTCGGCACTGCGCTTCAGGCTGATGACCGAGCGCTGCGTGGGAGTCACACCCATATCCACGGCATAGCCGCCATAGCTGCCGGGCGCGCGGCGGGACGCGGTGACGATCACTTCCTGCGCGAACGCCGGCGCGGCGCTCGCGGTAAGGGTCAGGACGATCAGGACTCTGGACAGGATCCGCATTGCTTTTCTCCCCTGCTCAGCTGCGCGGCCGCACGGTGCTGTTCGAGGGCAGGAACAATTGCACCTCGGTCAGGCCCGCGCGCTTCCACTGGACGGGCTTGTCCAGCCCGGTGACCTCGACGCCATAGCCCGTGCCGAAGCGTCCGCTGGTGCTGCTCGTGTCCTTCGCCACCAGATCGATGATCGCGCCGCGATATTGCTCGGGATCGACGACCGAGAGGGTGAGCTCGCTATAGGCCTTCATCTCGGCGCGGCCGACCGCGGGAACGGCCTTCACGAACTTGTCGATCCGCGCGAGCGCCGCCCTGGCATCAATGCCCGGCACCAGCGGTACCTTGACGAGGAACTTCACCGCCTCGCCGCTGATCTCATCCTCGTCGATCTCCTCGATCTTGAGGTCCTTGTAGTTGCCGGCATTGAGCGGCTCGACGATGATCTCGCCGCTGGCGAGTTGCACGCCGGATCCGGCGGACAGGTCGATCGCCTTGCGCATCATCGCCTGCACTTCCTTGTGCGCCTCCCCCTCATCGACCGTGTCGCTGACGACGATCACCTGCTGCACGGCGAAATCGGCAGTGCGGCGCAACATCTGAACCGCAGCGGGCGTGACGACCGGCTTTTCGACGACGCGATCCTCATCGTCGTCACGGACGAGTTTGCGCACTCCGGTGACGATGATCTCGTCCTGCGCGCTGACGGGAACAGCCCCAGCCAGCACGCCGGCGGTCGCCAGAACGATGAGAATACTGCGCATTCCCCCTCCCCCAATTTCCACACCGAAAGGGTGCTGCGAACGCGCCGAACTGTCAAACCGCCCCCCCGGTCAGGCGGGCATCCGGAAGCGCACGCGCTCGACACAGCCGGTAAGGCCGGAAACAATTCCCTCCGCACGCGCGCCGGACAGGGCGAATTGCGCTCGCTGGCCAAAAATCGCCGCGGGTTCGCTCGCGATCACCGTGGCGTTGCCGGACCGCCCGCCCGGCGCAAGGTCGAACCGCACGATCGCCCACCCCTCGATCCCACGACGCTGGAACGCCGCCGGATAGTCCCCGCGCGGCGGGACGGCCCATTGAATATCCTTGGGGCAAGTGGCGCCATCCGGGCGCAGCGGATCAATGTCGGGGCTCTCCGGGGCCTCGACCGGCGGGCGCGGCCATTGCACGAAGGGCAGCGTACACCGTTCGCGCGGGGCGCCGTCCGCGAAGCGCGAACGCGCGACCGCGTCCCGGCCCGCCTCGTCCAGCTTGCCCTGTCCGCTGCCGGTAAGGGTACCGACATTCGCCGGCACGCCCGCTGCATCGATATCGAACGCGACGACGCTGTACGCCGGCGCTCCCGGCATCGGCGGCAACCTCGCATAATCGGGATAGGCGCGCAGCAGCATCGCCGGCGACCCCGGCCCGACACAATCGTTGGGCCGGATCCGCGCAAAGGCTTCCCGCTCCCCGATCGCGCCCTTCCGGACAAGCGCGGCGAACCGATAGACCGCCTCGATCGGCGCGGCCGCGATCGGTTGGGGCTTGGCGCTGAACCGGATCGTGCAGCTGCGTTCGCGCCCCGCGGGCGCGAAGCGCCACAAGCTGAGCACGGCCGGCAGATCCTGCGTATCGAGATAGGCGCCTGCACCGACCCGCTCGGCAGAGCCGATCCGGACCGGGCGCCCGTCAGGCGTAAGGCGAAAGCGCAGCTCAATCTCAGACAGTGCCGATCCGGCCGACAGCATCGCGCCCACAGTCAGCGGATCAGCTGTCGAAACCGGGCGCGCCTGAGTCCCGCCGCAATCGACGGCGCCGGGAACATAATCCACGAGCGTAGCCTGAGGGCGTGATCGTGCCTGAGCGCCCGACTCGGGGGCCTGGATCGTGAAATTTCGTGTCTCGGGAGCCACGGCGAGCAGGAGGAGCGAAATCATCGCGCCAGCTTCGCGCAGCCAAGTTGCGTGCGCAAGTCAGACCGCGGTCTTGCCATACTCCTGCCGCGTCACCGGGTGGCTCGACGACAAGCCGCCATCGACCGCGAGCGCCTGTCCGTTGACATAGCTCGCATCGTCCGACGCCAGGAACAGCGCCGCCCGCGCCAGCTCCTCCGCCTGCGCGCCGCGGCGCAGCGGATTGAGGCGGCCGACCCGGTCCATCTTCCCCACCTCGCGCGCATAGTCGAAGGTCGGTTTGGTCATCCCCGTCTCGGTCAGGCCAGGGCACAGCGCGTTGACCCGGACGTTCGATCCCGACAATTGCTGCGCGGCGACCGCCGCCAGATTGATGACGCCCGCCTTGGACGCCGAATAGGCCGGACTGCCCGCGCCCGAGCGGATCCCCGCGACGCTGGCGGTCAGCACGATCGCCCCGCCGCCCCGCTCGGCGATCTTCGGCGCGCCATGTTTGATCGCCAGCAGCGGACCGATCAGATTGACGCGCAGCACCTCCGCGATCAGCTCGGGCGTGGTGTCGAAGATATTGGCCATGCCGCCCGAAATGCCGGCATTGGCGAAGACCACGTCGAGCCCGCCATATTCGGCGGCCGCCAGTTCGACCGTCGCGATCACATCCGGCTCGCGTCCCGCATCCATGCGGATCGCCTTGGCGGTGCCGCCCGCCGCCGCGATCATCGCCACGGTCTCGTCCGCGCCCCCGGTCTTGTCGGCGGCGATCACCTTGCCGCCTTCCGCAGCGAACAGGATCGCGGCGGCACGGCCGATCCCGCTGCCCGCGCCGGTGACGATGATCGATTTGCCGGTGAAGCGCGCCATCAGATCGTCACCCCGCCATCGACGACCATCGCCTGCCCGGTCATGTAGCGGCCCGCGGGCGAGGCGAGATAGACCACAGCGCCCGCGATATCCTCGGGATCGCCCAGCCGCCGCAGCGGCGTGCCCTGATTAACGCGTTTCTCCGCCTCGGGATTCTCCCACAGCGCACGCGCGAAATCGGTCTTGATCAGGCCCGGCGCGATGCAGTTCACGCGGACATTGTCGGGGCCATATTCCACCGCATAGTTGCGCGCGAGCTGGAAGTCGGCCGCCTTGGAGACGTTGTACGCACCGATCACCGGCGATCCGCGCAGCCCGCCGATCGAGGAGATGATGACGATCGCGCCGTCCTTGCGCTCGCGCATCTCCGGCGCGGTCATCTGGATCAGCCAATGGTTGGAGACGATATTGTTGTCGAGGATCTTGCGGAACTGATCGTCCTCGATCCCGGCGAGCGGGCCGTAATACGGATTCGAAGCCGCGTTGCAGACGAGGATGTCGATCCGCCCGAAGGCGCGTCGGGTCTCATCCACCAGATGCCGGAGCGCTTCCTTCTCTGAGATGCTCGCGGCAACCGCGATCGCGGTGCCCGCGCCATGCTTCGCGTTGATCGCCGCGGCGACCTCGTCGCACGCCTCCTGCTTTCGGCTCGAGATCACCACCTTCGCGCCATGATCGGCCAACGCTTCGGCTGAGGCCTTGCCGATCCCGCGCGAGCTTCCGGTGACGATGGCGACCTTTCCGGTCAGGTCGAACAATTTCATGGGCGTCAGGCTCCTGCGAGTTGGGCAAATTTCCACGCACTCGCCGCCAGCCCCGGCACGCGCGCCGCGGTTTCCTCGGCGTGCGCGTTGCTGGCATTGCCGTCGAGCAGGCGCTTCTTGATCCCCTGAACGATGCTCATCAGCCGGAACTGGCCGAAGGCGAAGTACCAGTTGAGGTCGGGGATGCCGTCGCGACCCGTCGCGGCGCAGTAGCGTTCGACCATCTGATCGACGGTCGGGATGCCGGTGTCCGCGCCGGTGATTCCGCCGATGCCCGACGCACCGTTGGCCGGGATCATCCAGTTCATCAGCAGATAGCTGAAATCGGCCATCGGATCGCCGAGCGTCGACAGTTCCCAGTCGAGCACCGCCTTCACGCGCGGCGCGTCGGCGTCGAAGATCATGTTGTCGATGCGATAGTCGCCATGGACGATGCTGGTCCGCGTCTGCGGCGGCAGCGTGCGCGGCAGCCATTCGATCAGCTTCTCGACATCGGGCAGCTCGTCGGTCTGCGCCAGCCGGTACTGCTTGGTCCAGCGCCCTACCTGCCGCTCGAAATAGCTGCCGGGCTTGCCGTATTCGCCAAGACCCGCGGCCTGATAGTCGGTGTTGTGAAGCTGGGCGAGCCGGTCGCAGATCTCGTTGTAGATCGCGGTGCGCTGCAACGGCGTCATGCCCGGCAGCGCCCCGTCCCACCAGGTCACACCATCGACCCGCTCCATGATGTAGAAGGCGGAACCAACGACATCATCGTCCTCGCATAGTCCATAGGGGCGCGGCACCGGGAAGCCGGTCGGATGCAGCCCGGCGATCAGCCGATACTCGCGATCCACCGCGTGCGCCGAGGGCAGCAGCGGTCCGAACGGCTTGCGCCGCAGGACGTAAGTGCCGCTCGCCGCGTCGATGCGATAGGTCGGGTTGCTCTGCCCGCCGGGGAATTTGGCGTAGGTCAGCGGGCCTTCGAACCCCGCGACGTTCGCCGCCATCCACGCGGTCAGTTTCGCGGTGTCGAGGTCGCTCACCGCCTCCATCGGCTGCCCGCCGCGATGCCCGGCCGGCGCGCTCATGTGAACTCGATCACCGACCGCACGGCGTCACCCTTGCGGAGGTTGTCGAACGCATGGTTGATATCGTCCAGCCGGATGCGCTCGGCGACCATCGTGTCGAGATCGAGCACGCCGTCGAGATACATCTGCACCAGCCGCGGCAGATCGATCGGAAACTGCATCGATCCGGCGAGGCTGCCTTGCAGCTTCTTCCCCGACAGGAATGTCGGCCCCGGAATGCTCACCGACTGGCCCGGCGCGATCATCCCCAGGATCGTCGCGGTGCCGCCGCGGCGCAGCAGGTTCCACGCCATCTCCGCCGTGTTGGGCCGCCCGACTGCCTCGATCGCATAGTCGACGCCGCCATCGGTCAGCTTGAGCACCTGTTTCACCAGATCCTCGCTCATCGCGTCGAAATCGTGCGTCGCGCCCATCTTGCGCGCCAGCGCGCGCTTCTCGGGCACCGGGTCGATCGCGACGATCTTGCCCGCGCCCGCGATCTTCGCGGCGTTGACCGCGGCAAGCCCGATCCCGCCACAGCCGATCACCGCGACCGTCTCGCCCGGGCTGACCTTGCTGTCGCGGAAGATCGAGCCCGCCCCGGTCATCACCGCGCAGCCGAGCAGCGCCGCGCGGTCGAGCGGCATGTCCTTGCTGATCGCGACGCAGGCATTCTCATGCACCAGCATCTGCTCGGCAAAGGCCGAGAGGTTGAGGAAATGCGCGACCGGGGTGCCGTCGGACAGACGCAGCTTGGGCTCGGCATCCTTGGGCCGCCGCGTCGAGCTGTCGACGCACAGCGACGGTCGTCCGGAGACGCAGAATTCGCAGCTCCCGCAGAACACGGTGAAGAAGGTGATGACGTGGTCGCCGGGCCTGATCCGGGTCACCTCGCTGCCCACCGCCTCGACCACGCCCGCCGCCTCATGCCCCGGCACGGTCGGCATGACGTGCGGATAGGCACCGTCGACGAAGTGCAGGTCCGACCGGCACACCCCGCACGCCGCGGTGCGGATCAGCACCTCGCGCGGGCCGGGCTTGTCGATCGTTACGTCGTGGATCTCGAGGGGGCGTTTCGCCTCGAACAGGACCGCTGCCTTCACCAAACTCTCCCTTAACGCGCCGCGGCCATGTCGCCGCTGGACGGGCGGTCGGCCTTGAACTCACCGTATTTGCCGAACTCGGACCGGGCGATAGCGCGGTTATGGACCTCGTCCGGGCCGTCGGCAAAACGCAGCGTGCGCATGCTCGCCCATGCGCTGGCGAGCGGCGTGTCGCCCGAAACGCCCGCGCCGCCGAACGCCTGAATGGCGTCGTCGAGGATCTGAAGCGTCATGCGCGGTCCCATCGCCTTGATCATAGCGATCTCGCCCTGCGCGGATTTGTTGCCGGCCTTGTCCATCATGTCGGCCGCCTTGAGGCACAGCAGGCGCATCATCTCGAGGTTCGATCGCGCCTCGGCCACGCGCTGCTCCCAGATCGAATGATCGGCGATGCGCTTGCCGAAGGCGACGCGGCTGAGCAGCCGCTTGCACATCAGCTCAAGCGCGCCCTCGGCCACCCCGATCGAGCGCATGCAGTGATGGATGCGGCCCGGCCCGAGGCGCCCCTGCGCGATCTCGAACCCGCGGCCTTCGCCGAGGATGATGTTCTCGACCGGCACGCGGACATTCTCCAGCACCACCTCGCCATGGCCGTGCGGCGCGTGATCATACCCGAACACCGAAAGCATCCGCTCGATCTTCACGCCCGGCGCGTCCATCGGCACCAAAATCTGGCTCTGCTGCGAATGGCGCGAGGCGTCGGGATTGGTCTTGCCCATCACGATCGCGACCGCGCAGCGCGGATCGCCCACGCCCGACGACCACCATTTGCGGCCGTTGATGACATAATGATCGCCGTCGCGAACCATCGATGTCCGGATGTTGGTCGCGTCGGACGAAGCAACCTCAGGCTCGGTCATCAGGAAGGCCGAGCGGATCTCGCCGTTCATCAGCGGCAGCAGCCAGCGATCTTTCTGCTCGCGGGTGCCGTAACGGTGCAGCACCTCCATATTGCCGGTGTCGGGGGCCGAGCAGTTGAACACCTCGCTCGCCCAGCCCGCGCGGCCCATCTCCTCGGCGCACAGGGCGTATTCGAGGTTGGTGAGCTGAGTTCCCTCGAACTCGAAGCTGTCGTCGACATGGTTCTGCCCGGAATGCGGCGGCATGAAGAAGTTCCACAACCCCTGCGCCTTCGCGATCGGCTTCAGCTCCTCGATCACCGGGATCACCTTCCACCGTTCGCCGGTGTAGACCTGTGCGCGATAGTCGCCGTTGCGCGGGGTGATATGCTGGTCGATGAACCCCTTCACGCGGTCGCGGAAATAGGTTTCGCGCTCGGTCAGCGTGAAGTCCATCATCCTTCTCCTTCATCTGTCGTTTCGAATCGAATACGCCATACCCGTTTTTCGGTAAAGTGGGTCACGACGCATTTTTCCGTCGCGGAAACACTCCAATTCGCCCCTACCCGCTTTAGGACTGTTCCTTCGAATCAAAGCTGCTAATCTGGTTCGATGGAAGTCGAAGAGGGGCTCCCCGCCGAGGCGCGGGGCGAGACAAAGCGGTTCAAGGCAAAGCGCGACGCGATCCTCGCGGCCGCCGCCGACGTGATCAACGAACAGAGCGCGAAGGGCATGACCTTCGCGGATGTCGCGCAGCGCGTGGGACTCAACACCACCAGCGTCACCTATTATTTCAAGCGCAAGGAAGACCTTGCCGCCGCGGCATTCGAGGTCACGCTCGACCGGCTCGACGAGATGCTCGAGGAAGCGCACCGCGAAACGACGGCCGAAGCCCGCGTCGCGCGCTACCTCTCGATCAACATGGAGCGGCTCGCGCGGATCAACCGTGGCGAGGAAAAGGCGTTCGCGATCCTCTCGGACCTGCGCGCGATGGAAGGCGAGATGCGCCAGCGGCTGATGGCGCGCTGGCAGCATATCTTCCGCCGCACCCGCGCCTTGTGGGGCGAAACCGCCAACCGCACCGAGACCGATCTGCACGGCGCGCGCGCGCATGTGCTGCTCGAGAATACCTTCTGGCTACCCGCCTGGCTGGTCCGATACGAAACCGACGAATATTCGCGGGTCGAGGCGCGGCTGATGGATGTGTTCCGCCACGGCATCGCGGCGGAGGGCGCGGCGTGGAAGCCGGAGATGCTCGATCTGACGCATGACGAGGCTGAACCGGGACGCGAGGCGTTCCTGCTCGCCGCGACGCGGCTGATCAACGAGCTCGGCTATCGCGGCGCCTCGGTCCAGAAGATCGCGAGCGAGCTCAACGTCACCAAAGGCAGCTTCTACCATCATCTCGACGCCAAGGACGAGCTGGTGATCGAATGCTACAAGCGCAGCTTCGACATCATCGCCGATGCCCAGCGTCTCGCCGAAGACGGTTCGGGCGACCATTGGCACAAGCTGATCAGCATCATCGCCACGCTGCTCGACGTGCAGTTCTCCGAACGCGGGCCGCTGCTGCGCACCACCGCGCTGTCGGGCCTGCCGCCGCGCGTGCGCACCGCGATGGTCGATCGTTCGAATCGTATCGCGCGCCGCTATGCCGGGATGCTGTCGGACGGCATCGCCGAAGGATCGATCCGCGCGATCGACCCGCTCGTCGCCAGCCAGACGATGATGGCGCTGCAGAACGCGGCGTTCGACATGCGCAAATGGGCCGGAACCATGCCGCGCGAAAAGGCGATCGCCTTCTATGCCTCGACCATCGTGTTCGGGCTGTTCGACGACCGGGTGCTCGACTTCTAGGCGCGTGCCGTCACGGCTGCACCGACGCCTCGTCCCGCGCCGAGAGGCGGGTGAGGTCGATGACGTGCAAGGTCGTCGCGCCGGTCCGCTTCCTGATGCGTGAGCCGGTTTCGACGCCATAGTCGGCGCGCAGCGTAAACCGCTCGACACGATAGACGCCGATTCCGCCCGGCCCGCTGTTGGCGAGCGCGTAACGGCGATCGGCGATCTGCTTCAGCAGCGGTCTGGCCCATTGGCTGTTCCTCGCCGGGCGCAGGATCTGCGCCTCCGCCGTCCTGCCGTCGGGCCGCACCCAGAATCCGATATCCGCCCAGCGGATATCGTTGCGCGCCAGCAACTGGCTGACCTGCGCCGAAGCGAGATCGACCCCGCCGGTCGAGCTCATGCCCGACCCCAATTCGGTATCGATGACCGGATAGGGCGGCGCCGTCACCAGCACCGGATCGGCTCCCCCGGTGCCGCGCAGCGCGGCGACCAGCGCGTCGGTGCCCTCCTCCTTGCCGTCGCCGATCGCGATCCGCGCCTTCAGCACCCGCAGGAACGGGACGAACAGCGGATCGCGGCCATGGCCGCGCTCGACCTGCTCGACCAACCTGCGCGCGTCCGCATAATTACCGGTCGAAAGCGCCAGCCACGCCCGGCGAAAGGTCAGCGCCCCGGCGATATCGCTCCGCCCCGCCCGCGCCGCATCCTCGGCCGCGCCGCGCCAGGCACCGTCGGCGGCGTCCGGCTTGTCGAGCTTGACCCACATATCGCCGATGCGGGCGGACACGCCGACCGATGCCGGATGCCCCTCCCCCAGCTCACGGCGCAGCACATAGACGCTCTCACGCGTCGCGTGCATGAACGCGTCCTTGTCGCCTTCATGCTCGGTCACATCAGCATAGGTGGCGTAGAGGTCGGAGACCCGCCCCGGCATCCGGCCGGCATATTTCCTGTTGCGCGCGATCGTCCGCTGCAGGGTGCGCTTCGCCTCTTCGTAACGGCCCGCGGCGAAGCTCTCCGCGCCCGCGTTCATCGCCGCGTCAACCTCCTCCTCCGGCGGGCAGTTGCGCGCGAGGCATTTGTCGAGCGCGTCGCGCATCCGGTTGCCGGTGATCACGACCTCCGCCTGCGGCGGCGCATCGGCCGGTTGCGGCGGTGACACCGCCTGTTGCCCCGCCAACATCATTGCGATCAGGAACATAGACTCCACTCCCTAACGCGATCGGTCCGGGTCGGGCCTTATACGCAGCCTATGCCCGCGCGATGTCGCGGGCAAGCGGATGATGGCCGAGCACGCCGGACGATGACGGCGCGCGTCAATCTTGATAGGCGGTGGCGATGCGTATCGATTACCTGCCCGACACAGTCTGGTCCGCGTCCCTCGACGACGGCCTGTTGATCGAGGGTACCGAAGACCCGTCATCCCCCGTCCTGACCAGCTTCTTCGCGGGCTATGACCGCGCGTTCGTCCTGCCTGACGAGCGCGAGGAACTCGACGGGTTTCGCGAGTGCCTGATCGCCAATCGCGGGGCGCCGCTCCGCTTCGGCCGGCGGCATCGCGAGCTGGTGCTGACGCTTCGCGACGGGGCGGGCGGCCCGGTCCTGGGCGGCGCCAACTTCCTCGCCACCGCGATGGACCCGGCCCCCGGTCAGCCTGACGTATCGGTCGCGCTCAACTATATCTATGTCGATCAGCAGGCGCGCGGACGCGGGCTGGCGCGCAAGCTGGTCGGAGCAGTCGCGCGGCTCGCGCAACGCGCGGCGGAGCGGCCCGAGGATGCAATGCCCGCCATCTTCATCGAGCAGAACGACCCTTTCCGACTGACCGCAGCGGAATATGCGGCGGACACGGCCCATTCGGGAACCGACCAGATCGACCGGCTCGCCATCTGGGCGCGGCTCGGCGCCCGCGCGGTCGATTTCCCCTATATCCAGCCCGCGCTGAGCGCGGCCCAGGCCAGCGACGACGGGCTGCTCTACGCCGCGCTCGCCTACCCTGGCGATACGGTCTCCGCCGCCTTCCTGCACGATCATTTCGAGAGCTTCTTCGGCGTCTCGGTGCTCAAGGGCGGGGATCCGCATGCCGATCCCGCGGCGGGTCCGCAGCTTGCGGCGCTGGCGGCGATGGCCGCGAAGAATGAGCGGGTCGCGCTGCTCGATCTGCTTGGCCCGCTGCAACGGCTCGAGCGCGGCACGCCGCTTCCCGCTGCCCGCTCGATGCTGGAATTTGCCAAGACGGGCTGAGCGGCCTTAGTCTCCGTGCGGGGCCGAGGGGAGAACGCATGGAATCGCCGGGCACGACGTCGAGCGATCGTTCGCAGACCGAGATCGCCAACGACCGCACGCTCTACTGGACGCTGTCCTTTTACATCCCGGTGGAGCGGCTGCGCGAGGCCGCCGGACCGGCGGCCCCCGCCGCCGCCCAGCCCCCCGTATCGGCGGCGGACAAGCGGACGCGAACGCTGCGCGACGCGATCGAACCGCTGTTCAACGACATCGCCGACCGGTCCCGGCTGGGCAAGATCGAGGATCGCATGTTCGCGGGCAGCGGCGCGGAGCGGCTGGTGTTCCGCATGCCTGAATGCGTGCGCTGGGCAACCGAAGGCCACACCTTCGCTTATGCCGTGCCACCCGCCCATCGCGACCGCGCGGTGGGGCTGCGCAGCTTCTGGTACGCGCACAGCAACGGCGCGCTCTCCTGGCATTTGAGCTTCGCCGTCCACTACGGACCCGACCTCGAGCGCGATCTCAAGGCGCAAATGCCGTCCACCTATTACTTTCTTTCCCTCCTCCAAAAGCTCGCCTGGCCAAAGGAGTTCCGCGCGACGGGCACCAAATGCTCGATGCACAAGCTGATCGGCATCGACGTGCGGCGGCGCGGAACGGCCGACATGCTTCCCTTCTGGGATTTCGTCGAGCGTCGCTTCGCCGACGACTGGCAATGCGTCGCGGCGCGGCATCCGCTGGCGGATCCGGGCGCCACCTTCGCCCAGCTGGTGCGCACGCTGCCGTCGATCGAGGTGCCCGGGCTTGATTGCCCGGTGAGCCGCTCGCTCTTCTTCATTCGCGACCATCATCTGATGTCGCTGATCCAGCCCAAGGACGGCTCGGGCGCGCTGGTCAAACGCCAGTTGCGCGTGAGCGATACCGATTTCAGCCAATATCCGGTGCTGATCGAAAAGCAGCGGCGCGCGCGATCCCGGCTGGTCGAGCTCGATGCCGGCTACTGGACCGCGGTTTTGAACGGGCCGACGGCACCGGGCCGTCCCGGTCCGCATGACCGGCTCGCCTATCTGTTCCTCGCCGGGTTCAATCAGAACATCGTCGATTTCACCAATCAGGAGGCGTCGGAAGTGCTCGACAGCCTCGATCCGATCTACCCCAACTCCGAGACGCAGGAGCAGGAAGGGTTCTTTGTCCGCTACGCCAACCCGCGCTCGATGATCACCTATGTCTCGCGCTCACGCACGCTTGAGGTCGGCAACGATCATATCGGCACCTGCCCCTACGCCTTCCTGATCCACGCGCTGTCGATGCACAACGAAGCGCTCACTCAGGCGCAGGAAGAGGCGACTTTCGCCGCGATCGACAGCATCACGCATGAGATCGAATGCGGGCGGGCGGTCGAGACGGGCCGCCACGGCCATTACGAAGCGGCGGAGCGGCTGATCAACGAAACGCGCATCGCCGCCTTTCAGATCTATGACCGCCATCGCTACGCCAACCCGTTCCGCTACGATACCGAGCGCGACGTGTTCGACGAGCTTGAGCGATTGCGCGGCACCTCGCGGCTCAAGCTGGCCTATGAAGCCGCGCTGGCTTCGCTGGAGGAGCAGGCCCGCGATCTCGAACGCCTGCGGCAGGCCGAGGACGATGCCGAGACCCAGGCGCAGGACCGCAAGATCTCCGGGCTTCTCGGCGCGCTCGGCATCTTCGGTGTGATTCAGGTGGTGTTTCAGATCGACCAGTTCGTGCGGAGCAACGATCTCAGCCTGCCGCTGCGGATCTCGCTCAGCATGGCCTATTGTGGCGTCCCGATCCTCGCCGGTATCCTGCTCTTCCGCTTCTCCCGGCGAAAACGGCGCCGCGCCGCCCAAGCCGAGCCCGGCGCTTCCACTAGGCCGCAGCGCGCCGCTTGAGCCACACGCCCGCGCGCCAATAGTGGAACAGCGCCCAGGGCGTCGCCGCGGCAAGACTCAGCATCGCCCAGCGCAATGCTTCGGCGTCGCCCAGCGACGGTTTGAGCGCGTCCGAGATCACCCCGATCATCGTCGGCCCCAGCCCAAGCCCGATCAAGTTGATCACCAGCAGCGTGACCGCCGCCCACAGCGCGCGCATCCGCAGCGGCGCCAGCCCCTGAATCAGCGCGAAAGTCGGGCCGAGATAGGAATTCACCAGCAGCAGCGACGCCCAATAGATCGGGATCGCGATCCACGGATCGGACGAGGCGAAGAACAGAAAGGACAAAGGCAGCCCGATCCCCTTCATCACCAGCACCAGCCAGCTTTGCGCGTGCAGCCCCCAGCGCTCCGCCGCCTTGTTGGCGAGCCAGCCGCCGAGTACCGCCGACAGCGTTCCGCATACGGCGCCCACCGGCGCGACGATCGACGCGATCTGCAATTTGTCCAACCCGATGGTGCGGATCATGAAGCTCGGCCCGAAGGCGGTATGGCCATAGCCGATCAGCGAGGTGATGGTGACACCCATCACCAGATGCACCGCGGCGCGATTTTCGAACAGTGAGCGGAAGCCTTCGCCGAAGCTCGGCATCGCCGCCTGTGCCGCGGGGGCATGGCCGGGGTCGGAAAGTCCGCGGCGCGGCTCGACCACGAACAGCTTGATGACGATGGCGAGGATGATGCCCGGAATGCCGACCGCGAACATCGCGACACGCCAGCCGAAGAAATGTGCCAGCGTGCCCCCGATCATCGTGCCGCCCGCGGCCCCCAGCACCACACCCAGCGAGTAGATGCCCATTGCCCCCGCGCGCTTTTCGGGCGGATAGAGGTCGGCGATGATCGAATGGCTGGGCGGGCTCGACCCCGCCTCGCCGATGCCCACGCCGATCCGCGCGAGCAGCAGTTGCACGAAATTCTGGGCGAGTCCGCACACCGCGGTCATCGCGCTCCACAGCGCCAGCGCGATGCCGATGATGTTGACGCGGTTGCCCTTGTCGGCCCAGCGCGCCACCGGCAACCCCAGGGTCGCGTAGAAGATCGCGAAGGCGAACCCGGCGAGCAGTCCCAGCTGCGTGTCTGAAAGCAGCAGCTCGCGGCGGATATCCTCCTGCAGGATCGCAAGGATCTGCCGGTCCATATAGCTGAAGAAATAGGCCGAGGTGAGCAGCCCCAGCGTCAGTGTCCGCCGCCGGATCGCGACCTCGTCCGGATGGCCCGCGGGCGGGGAGATCGTCGCCGCCGAGCCGGTTGCCGCATTGGTCGCCATCTGCACGCTACTCCACAATAAAAGGGGGGCCCCGCCACCTCCCCAAGCGGCGGGGCCCCGTGCTGACGCAGCTTCAGAACTTGGCGCTGACGCCGATCTTGAAGTTGCGGCCCAGCGGATTCCCCACGAACGGCTCGTAGTTATAGTCCTCCCGCGCGAACGGCGGGTCCTGGTCGAAGATGTTGTAGACGCTGCCCGACAGGGTGATGCGGTCGTTGATATCCCACTGGATCGTCAGGTCCGCGGTGGTGAAGCTGTCGATGAACGCGCCGCCGGTGACGCGCTGACCACCCAGCGCCGCGTTGGGGCCATAGATGCCCGCCGTGGTGGTGTCGGCGCGCTGATCGTACAGTCCGTCGACATAGGTGACGGTCAGCCGCGCATCGAACGGCCCCGCGCCCAGCTCCAGATGCGCCTGCCCCTTCCACTCGGGAACCGGATAGAGCGTCGTCTGATAGTTGAGCAGCCCGACGCCGTCATAGCCCGCCTGCACCAGCGTACCCTCGACGAAAATGTCGCTGATCCGGTTCTGCAGCGTGTAGCTGACATTGGCGCCGATCGCGAAACGGCCCGATCCGCCGAACATCTCATTGTTGCGATAGCCGACCACCGCGTCGATGCCCTCGCTGGTGATCGATGCGCCGTTCTGCCACTGGGTGCGCACGCGCGAGATCGCGGTCCGCGCCGTCGCCGCGGTGCACGGGCCGGTCGCGAAGGTGAAGCGCGCCGCCAGCGCCGTGTTGGTGGCACAGGTGTTGCCCGCGCCGGCCGGGAACAGCGTGTTGACCATCGCGATCAGCGGATCGGCGACGATCACATCCTCGATATCATAGCGGTAGTAATCGAGGCTGGCGGTGAAGCCGCCGGCGTTGATCAGGATGCCGCCGCCATAGTTCTTCGAGGATTCAGGAACGAGGTTGGGGTTACCGAACACGTCGATCGGACGGAACGCGGTGTCGATGATCTGCAGCGCCGTCACCGATCCGTTGGTCAGCACGTTGAGGGGCGGCGCGCGGAAGGTGGTGCCGAACCCGCCGCGCAACGCGAGCCAGTCGGTCACCTGCCAGCGCGCGCGAATCTGCGGGTCGAAGGTCGATCCGGTCGCTCCGCCATAATCCTCGTACCGCGCGGCGAGCTGAAGGTTGAGCGTGTCGAACACCGGCAGCTGCACCTCGGCGAAGAGCGCCTTGACGTCGCCCTGCAGGTCGTAATTGGCATTGGTGCCGAGGAAGCCCAGCGCGCCGCTCGGCGCCGATCCGCCCGAACATGCCGCGGGGTTGGTATTGCCGGTGATCGGCGAATCCCGGCACGGGTTCTGCGCGAGGTTGTTGTTCGCGCCATAGCGACCGGTGATCGACGTATCGCGATATTGCGCGCCGACGCCGAACTGCACCTCGCCACCGGGCAGGTTGATGCCGGTACCACCGCTCAGCGACACCTCGCCGACCATCAGCTCGGTATCGACCGCCGTGGTCGAACGCACGAAGAACCAGTCGGTCAGCGCGGCGCTGTTGGCCGGGCCGTTGGCCACCGGATTGGTCGCTCCGGTCGCGGGGTTGCTCGCGACGGCATTGCCGAACGGGTTGAGCCACAGGCAGCCATTGGCCCCCGGCGTGGCGCCCGTGCAGTTAGGTCCGCCAAAGCCCAGCAGCGCGCGCTGTACGCGGTCGCCGTAGGAATCATAGCCGTCAATGTAGCGGTAGTAGTTGTGATAGGTGAAATTGACGTTGTATTTCAGCCGGTCGCTGATCTCGCCGCGCAGCTCCGCGGTCGCGTGGAAGCTCTCGCTCTTACGCATGCCGCGTGCGGATCCCGGCTCGGATTCATCGCCCAGTGTCGATGGGTTTCCGCCCAGCAGATAGGGGCGGAACAGCAATGTCGGGAACAGAACGCCGATCCCCGCCGGCGTCCCCGGATTGGCCGCGCGATAGGCAATCAGGCCGGGGTTGTTGCCGGGCACGAAGAAGCCCGACTGGCTGATCGCCCCGCTCGCCGGCGAGGGCGGCTGGGTGAGCAGATAGGAAGGCGAGGTCAAATAGTGCGGGATGGTGGTGCGGCCGTACAGCGCCGTCACCTGAAAGGTGGTCGACGGTGCGATGTCGATCTCGACATCGACGAACGCCTGCCCGCGCTTCTCCAGCTCGACCAGATTGTCATACACCGAATATTGATTGTAGCAGCGCGCATCGGCACCGACGAAGCCGCCCAGCGGCGCGCACGACGTGTCCGCGGCGATGCCCGACGCGGGGGCACCCAGCGGCCCGAGGAACAGGAAGTTGGCGGGGTTGCCGCCGCCAGTCCAGCCGCCCTGCGGGTTCTCGGCATAGGGCCGGATCGCCCAGTCACGCTCCTTGGCCATCAGCTGGCCGCGCTTCTGGAAGCCCGCGGCGAGAAGCACGCGGAAATTCTCCCCGACATGGCCATAGCTGAGCGACGCGTCGACATCGCCGTCCGACCCGTCGATGAAGCGCCAGCTGCCCGAGGCCTGGAATCCGCGCTGATTGGTACGGGTGATGAAGTTGACCACGCCCGCGATCGCTTCGGAGCCATAGGTCGCCGCCGCGCCGTCCTTGAGTACCTCGACCCGGCCGATCGCCGCCGACGGCAGCATGTTGATGTCGACCGACGGGACGCCGTTGCCCGATGTCGCGAGCCGCTTCGAATTGAACAGCACCAGCGTCCGCTGCGGACTGAGGCCGCGCAGGTTCACTGTCGCGATGCCCTCGGCACCCTGCGACCGGCTGTCGAACTGATTGGCGTCGCCCAGCGACGCGCTCGAACTCGGCAGCGCCTTGACCAGATCGAGCGTGGAAGGATTGCCCTGTTTCGCCAGTTCCTCGGCGCCGATCACGTCGACCGGCAGCGCCGCGTCTTCCGGCGTACCCGCGATCAGCGATCCGGTGATCACCACTTCGGGCTCGCCGCCGTCCTGCGCATACACCGGCGAAGCGCCCGCGATGACCAGCGCCGTGAACCCGCACGCCCCCAATAGCTGCTTCTTCATAGATCCCACTCCCGTTCGGCCGGAACGCTTTGCGGCTCCATACCGTAAACTCGAATAGATCGATTCTCGTGGCATCGGTCAAGACAACAAAACCGTTGCAAATTGCCACCTACACTAGCGTAGATCGGGACAATCCGCGCGGCGGTGCAGCATAAGGGTATGCTGAACGATAGTTCGAAACCGCAGCATTCTTGTGCCACAGATCCCCCGTTACACCGTTCCGCATTCACGATATGCTGACACCATGCGCGGTCGCTGGCAGCTACTCCTCCCCGGTCTCGTCCTTGCCGTCGGCATCGGCATCGGAGCATTCGCCTTCGCGCAATCCCATGAAATCGGAAGAACCGACCCGCACCGGGCGGCCAGCTACCGCCCGCCTTTGTTCAACTTTTCAGAGACCTATACCGACGGCTCGGCACTCGGGATCGCGATCGGATCCTCGCAGGACGAGGCAATCCGCGCGGCAGAAGCCGGCGGGTATCTTATCGTGCCCGCCGGTTGGGGGGACGACCGGCCCGGCGGCGCCGCCCTCTACGAGAAGTCGGAGCTTCGCCGGACCATGCTGCGCCAGAGCCAGCTCTCCTGGCGCGATCCGCGCGGAGTCTGGAGCGGGATGATTATCGAGTTTCGCGACGGGCGCGTCCACAGCGTGAACGTCTACTACATCAACTTCGAAATGATGTGATCCGGCCGGCATTGGCGTTTGAAAACCGCGCGGTTATGGCCGCATCATGAGCCATCAATCCGTTCGCGATGACCTGTCCGCGCGCGCACCGGACCTGTCGATTATCGAAGCCGAACAAAGCACCGCGACGGTCGCGGAAGCCGCTCTGGCATTGGGCGTGACGCCCGGGCAGATCGCCAAGACGCTGGCGCTGCGCGTCAACGAGCGCATCGTGCTGGTGGTGGCGCGCGGCGATGCCCGGCTGGACAATCAGAAGACCAGGGCGGCGCTCGGCGGCAAACCGCGCATGCTCGACGCTGAGCAGACGCTCGCGGCCACCAGCCATCCCGTGGGTGGTGTTTCGCCCTTCGGCCTTCCCGACCCGCTGCCCGTCTATTGCGACGTCAGCCTGCGCGCCTTCGCCACCGTCTTCCCCGCCGCCGGGTCGCGCAACAGCTCGGTCGAGGTCGAAACGGAGAGGCTGGCAACACTGCTCGACGCGGAATGGGTGGATGTGTGCACGCCGCCGGTTGAGGACTGAGCCTCCCCTACAGAAGAACGGCAGACCGCCTTGCCATCAATCCAATAGCCGGCACCACGACCAGACGGTCATCCCGGCCTTGTGCCGATATCCGCCGGGGGCAAGCGGGGAGCAAGAGGCTCCAACCCACCGTCCGCTACACCGCGAATCCCGGCCTCAGAACCCGCCCAGCCGTGCGAACCGGTCGCGGTGATAGGCCGTATTACCCCACATCTGCTCGAGCACGCGCATGCGCTTGAGCGTGAAGCCCGCATCATACTCGTCGGTCATGCCGATGCCGCCGTGCAGCTGGATCAGCTCGCGGCTCATCAGATGCCCGACCTCATTGGCCTTGCCCTTGGCGAGCGATGCAGCTTGGCGCGTGTCGCCGCCCCGATCGATCGCGGCAAGCCCCGCCTCCACCGCCGAGCGCATCAGTTCGATCTCGCTGAACAGGTTGGCCATGCGATGCTGAAGCGCCTGGAAGGTCGCCAGAACCTGCCCGAACTGCACGCGCTGCTTGAGATAGGCGAGCGTGGTGTCGAACGCCTGCCCCGCCATGCCCAGCATTTCCGCGGCGGCCAGCACCGCCGCGCGATCGAGCACCGCGTCGAGCAGCTTGTCGCCGCCCTCGGCCAGCTTCTCCGCCGCCGCACCGTCGAACGTCACTTCGGCATGGCTGCGGAAGTCGGCCAAATGGCGGCGCGACGCGCTGACACCCTGCCCGGCCTCCACCAGATACAGCCCGTCGGATGCCGCGACCACGAACAGCCCCGCGCTGTCGCCCTCGGCGACGAACGCCTTGGTGCCGCTGAACTTGCCGCCCTCGACCTTGACGGCGATCGCGGAAGGGTCGTGGCGCGGCCCCTCATCGACCGCGAGGGTCGCGACCAGTTCCCCGCCGGCGATGCGCGGCAGATATTTCGCCTTCTGCTCCTCGCTTCCGCCGAGCAGGATCGCCGAGGCGGCCGCGGCCGACGCCGCCAGAGGGCTGGCGGCCATCGTCTTGCCGAGCTCTTCGATGACAAGGCCAAGGCTGAGCCAGCCAAAGTCGCTGCCGCCCTGAGCTTCGGGAATGATGATCCCGGTCCAGCCCATTTCGGCCATCGTCGCATAGGCGCCGGCGTCATAGCCCGCGGCCTCGTTCGCATCGCGCACCTTGCGCCATGCCGAAACCGGACTCTCATTCCCCGCCCAGTCGCGCGCCATGTCGCGGAGCATCGTCTGTTCTTCGGTCAGAACGGCCATTTCACTTTATCCTTCTTCTCCCCCTCCCGCTGCCAGGAGAGAGAAACAATCACTGATGATCCAGCATCCCGAGGATGCGTTTGGCGATGACGTTGTTCTGGATCTCGGTCGATCCGCCGTAGATCGTCGTCGCCTTGCCGAAGAGCCAGCCGCGCACGCCCTGCAGCTGCGCGTCGGTGAACCCCTCGCCTTCCCAGCCAAGGCCGGCGAGGCCCTGAATCTCGATCATCAGCTCGGCGCGTTCCTGCCCCAGCTTCGTCCCCACGGTCTTGAGGATCGACGACACCTCGGAGACGCCGCCCACCGCCTTGCTCTCCGCCTGCACGCGCATCGCGGTGAGCAGGAAGGCGCGCCAGTCCATCTCGAACTTGGCGATGCGCGCGCGCAGGTCGGGGTCGGCGACGCGTCCCTGATCATCGGCGCCGACATATTTCTTGGCGATGTCGGCAAGCGACGGCCCGCCCGGCATCATCCGCGATCCGCCGCCCGACAAATTGGTGCGCTCGTGCTGGAGCAGGCGCTTGCCGATCGTCCAGCCCTGCCCCTCCTCGCCGACGCGGTTCTCCTTGGGCACTTTCACATCGGTGAAGAAGGTCTCGCAAAAGGGCGACATGCCGCTGATCATCTGGATCGGCTTCACCTCGACGCCCGGCGAATCCATGTCGATCAGGACAAAGGTGATGCCGCCCTGCTTCTTGGTCTTGTCGGTGCGGACGAGGCAGAAGCATTTGTCGGCCCATTGCCCGCCCGACGTCCAGGTCTTCTGGCCGTTGACGACATAATGGTCGCCGCGGTCCTCTGCGAAAGCCTGCAAATTGGCGAGGTCGGACCCGGCGTTCGGCTCCGAATAGCCCTGGCACCAGCGCACCTCGCCCTTGGCGATGGCCGGGATATGCTCGCGCTTCTGCGCCTCGTTGCCATATTCCAGCAGCGTCGGGCCGAACATCATCACGCCCATGCCGCCGATCGGGTTCCACGCGCCGATCTTCGCCATCTCATCCGCCAGCACCCTGGCCT
>Ga0247823_10000545_pt1 | contig 31599 bp, 24 predicted proteins | sample 13C_PalmiticAcid_2_FD_192426 | JGI IMG/M metagenome (GOLD analysis project Ga0247823, IMG submission 192426) | Soil microbial communities from agricultural site in Penn Yan, New York, United States - 13C_PalmiticAcid_Day30 | ecosystem: Environmental > Terrestrial > Soil > Agricultural land...
TCCCTATTTTGATTGTGTCGGGTTTCCGAAGGCGACTGAAGTCGCCGAACTGGGGATGGACCATGAAGATACTCGCCTCGGCCGCGATCGCGGCTGTTCTCGTCGCGGCTGCGCCGCAGATCGCGTCCGCGCAGAGCGACGCGTCCAGCTTCAAGCGCGACAAGCACACCAGCGTGCGCCAGCGTCCCCGCCCGGACTATGAGGCCGCGGGCGTGCGTCTGGGCGCCTTCATCGCCTACCCCCGCCTGACGGTGGACGTCGAGCGCGACGACAACATCTACGCCGTCGCCGCCGACGAGACGTCCGACACCATCTGGCGCGTGAAGCCGGAAATCGCCCTGCGTTCGGACTGGTCGCGCCACTCGCTCAGCGCCTTCGCCTCGAGCTCGATCAACCGCTATTCGGACAACGGCACCGAGGACAACGAGGAATACACCCTCGGCCTCAACGGCAAGCTCGACGTCGTCCGCGGCTCGTTCATCTCCGGCGGCCTGCAGTACCAGAAGCTGACCGAGCCGCGCTCGGCCCCGACCTCGCCGGTCGCCGCCCTGGCCCCGATCCAGTACGAACTGGTCACCGCCGCCCTGACCGGTGTGAAGGAATTCAACCGCCTGCGCCTGACGGGCGATCTGAGCAGCAAGTCCTATGACTACGAGGACGGCCGCAACGCCGCCGGCGAGCTCGACCAGGACTTCCGCGACCGCGACCAGTACCGCTACGGCGTCAAGGCCGACTATGCCGTCAGCCCCGACACCGCATTCTACGTCTCGCTGACCGGCGACTCGCGCCGCTACGACACCGACTCGGCCCGCGACTCCGACGGCTACATCCTGTCGGCGGGCGTCGACTTCGAGCTGGCCCAGGCCGTCCGCGGCCAGATCGACGCCGGCTACATGAAGCAGACCTACGACAACTTCGTCACCTCGACGGGGCGTCGCGTCGACGACATCAGCGGTCTCAGCACCAAGACCAAGGTCGAATGGTTCCCCACCGAACTGACCACGGTGACCTTCAACGCCACCCGCAACATCGACGAATCCGTCGTCGCCAATTCGCAGGGCTTCGTCTCGACCACCGGCTCGGTGGCCGTCGACCATGAGCTGCTGCGCAACGTGCTGCTGTCGGGCCAGGCCAATTTCGGCAGCGACGACTACGAAGGCATCGACCGCGAAGACAAGCGCAGCGGCGCCAAGGCTTCGGTTTCGTATCTGATGAACCGTCGCGTCGGGGTTTTCCTGACCTACACTTACCTGAAGCAGAAGTCTGAAGGCGCCAATGCCGCGCGAAGCTTCACCGACAATAAGCTGGCCGCTTCGCTCGCCCTGCAATTCTAGTCCAAAAAAGGTCGCGACCCTCCTCTAGCGGAGGGTCATCGACCACTGAGAGTGCGCATCATGGACGGCTCGACCTTCGAGACCCCGATCGCTGCGGCGTCCGACGCCGCGGCGCCCGCGTTTGACCTCAACGTCATCATCGCGATCTTCCGGCGCAGGCTCAGGCTGTTCGCGGCGGTGGCCCTGGCGATCTTCGTGGCCGTGGTGCTGTTCACCCTGCAGGAGACGCCGCGCTACTCGACCTCGGCCCAGGTCATGATCGACGTGCGCCAGGAGCAGGTGACCCCGGACATGAACGCCGTGCTGTCGGGCCTGCCCGCCGACAGCGCCGTGGTCGACACCGAAGTGGAAGTGCTGCGCTCGCGGTCGCTGGCCGGCCGCGTGGTCGACCAGCTCAAGCTCGACCAGGACCCGTACTACAATCCGAGCCTGGCCGGCGCGAAGGGCGTCAAGGCCTGGTTCCCCTTCCTGAAGAAGACGGTGGCTCCCACCGCCGCCAATGACCCGGTCGCCGCCCAGCGCCTGCGCGAGCGCATCGTCGACCGCGTGCTCAGCGGCCTCAGCGTCCGCCGCGCGGGCGTGACCTACCTGATCACCGTGCAGTACACGCACGAGGACCCGGCCCAGGCCGCGCGCCTGGCCAACGCCTTCGCCGACCTCTACCTGACCGAACAGCTGGAAGCGAAGTTCGAGGCCACCAAGCAGGCCAACGGCTGGCTCAACACCCGCGTCGCCGACCTGCGCGGCCAGCTGCAGCAGGCCGAGGCCGAGGTCCAGCAGTACAAGATCGCCAACAACCTGCTCAGCGCCCAGGGCGCGACCCTGACCGAGCAGGAGATCTCGGGCCTGAACCAGCAGCTGGCCACAGCTCGCGCCGAGCAGGCCGAGACCGACGCCCGCCTCAACATCGCCCGCAACCAGCTGGCCCGCGGCAGCAACGGCGAGGACCTCGGCGAGACCATGACCTCGCCGGTCATCCAGCAGCTGCGCAAGCAGCGCTCGGAGAAGATCGCCCAGGTCAACTCCATGGCCGAGCGCTACGACGAGCGCTGGCCCGACCTGATCAAGGCCCGCCGCGAACTGGCGGAGGTCGACACCCAGATCCAGGCCGAGATCAAGCGCATCATCTCCAACCTCGAGGCCCAGGCCCAGATCTCGCGCCAGCGCACCGGCTCGGTCGCCGGCAGCGTCGGCGCCGCCCGCGGCACCCTGGCCGGCAACAACCGCGCCAGCATCCGCCTGGCCGAGCTGGAGCGGAAGGCCGAGTCGGTCCGCACCCTGTATGAATCACTGCTGGGCCGCTTCAAGCAGACCACCACCCAGCAGGGCATCGAGCAGCCCGACGCCCGCGTGCTGTCGCGCGCCACCATCCCCAGCAAGCCCAGCGAACCCAAGCCGTCGGTCAACCTGATCCTAGGCCTGGTGGCCGCGCTCGGGGCCGGCGGCGCCGCCGTGGTGCTGGCCGAGATCCTGATGGCCGGCCTGTTCACCGAGGACGAGGTCGAGCGCCGCCTCGGCGTGCCCTATCTGGGCTCGGTGCCGCTGCTCAGCTCCACCCTGGACGACGCCCGCGCCGCCCGCGGCCTGGCCCCGCCCGACTACCTGCTGAACAAGCCTCTCTCCAGCTTCGCCGAGAGCCTGCGCAAGCTGCGGGCGGCGATCCTGTTCTCCAAGGTCGGCGAGACGGTGAAGGTGATCGCCGTCACCTCGTCGCTGCCGGGCGAGGGCAAGACCACCACCACCTTCTCGCTGGGCCGCACACTGGCCGCCTCGGGCGCCAATGTCGTGGTCGTCGACTGCGACCTGCGCCAGGGGGCGATCAACCGCTTCCTGCCCACCGCGCCCACGGTCGGCCTGATCGAGGTGCTGAACGGCGCGGCCACGCTGGACGAGGCGCTGTACGTCGACGAAAGCGGGGCCAGGGTCCTGCCGCTGACCAAGTCGGCCTACACGCCGCGCGACGTCTTCGGCTCGGCCGCCTTCCAGCGCCTGCTGGCCGAGCTGCGCCAGCGCTTCGACGTGGTGCTGCTCGACACCGCCCCGCTGCTGGCAATCGCCGACACCCGCATCCTGGCGCCGCACGCCGACGCCGTGGTCATGCTGGCCCGCTGGAAGCGCACCCCGGTCAAGGCCATCACCTCGGCGCTGTCGCTGCTGCAGGGGCGCGGCGTGTTCCTGGCCGGCGTGGCCCTGACCCAGATGGATCTCAAGGCCCAGTCCCGCTACGGCTACGGCGACGCTGGCTACTATTACAAGAGCTACCGAAAGTACTATGCGGACTGACGGGCGTCGGACCCGGCGGCTCGCGGGGTCCGAAACCGCCGCCTGCGCGGGCCTGACGGCGCTGGTCTTCGGCGCCGTCCTGGCCTTCGGCGCCAGCGACACGGCCGTGGCGGCCGTGTTCGCCGGGCTCTACGCCCTCTCCCTCGTCATCCTGCTGGCCGCCTGCGGCTGGGCCCGCCGCGACCTCGCGCGGCTGGGCGGCTGGACGGTTCCGGCCGTGCTGGCCGGCCTGCTGCTGGCCGCGGTCCTGGTTCCGTTGACCCCGTGGAGCCCCGACGGCCCGCATCCGGTCTGGACCTTCCTGCCCGACGGCCCGGCCGCCTCGACCCTCGACCGCTCGGCGGTGCTGCTCAACGTCCTCAATCTCCTGGGGCTCTTCTGCCTCTATGTCGCCGCCCGGGTGGTCGCCGCCTCGCAGACGCGCGGCCGCCGGCTGCTGGCCTTCATGCTGTGGGGGCTGGGGATCTACGCGGCCGGCGCCCTCGTCCACCACGTCGGCCTGCGCGGCGAGGGCCGCATGGCCGCCTCCCTGCTGGGGCCCAACAGCGCCGCCACGGTGTTTGCCGCCGGCGTGGTCATGGCCGCGGCGAGCCTGGCCCAGCGCCTGCGCCGGGGCGGCTCGGCCACGCTGAAGAAGGGCGATCCGCGCGCTGTCGCTATGGCCGGGCTGGTGGCCCTGCTGGTCGTCTGCCTGCTGATGACCGCCTCGCGCGGCGGCCTGATCGCCGGCGCGATCGGGGCCGGCCTGTTCACGGTCTGGCAGGTCTTCGCCGGCCGCCGGATGACCCGCGGCGGCGTCCTGTTCATCGGCGGCGCGGCGGTGCTGCTGGTGGTCGCCCTGGGCCTCAACGGCGCGGGCCTGGTGGTCGAGCGCTTCGACCTGGCCCAGCAGGATCTCGACATCCGCCGGCAGATCATCGCCCCGCACTGGCGGGCCTTCCTGTCCTCGCCCTGGTTCGGCTACGGCCTGGGGTCGTTCACCTCGGTCAACCAGATGCTGATGACCGAGGCGGCCCTGCCCGAACTGCACAACGTGCGCGCCGTCCACAACCTCTATGTCCAGTGGCTGGAAGAAGCCGGCGTCGTGGGGACCGTGCTGATGGCCGCCCTGCTGGGCGAGCGCCTGGCCCCGGTGGTCCGCGCGGCGTTCGGTTCCGGCGGCGTCGGGATCTGGGCGCGGGGCGCGGTCTGCGCGGCGGCGGTGTTCCTGATCCACGGCCTGTCGGATTTCGCGCTGCAGGTGCCGGCCATCCAGGCCCTGGCGACGCTGGGCCTGGGCGCGCTGGGCGGCCTGGTTTCGCTGCGGGGCGAGACGCGCGGCGCCAAGCCCGATCGCGCGCCCGCCCGGCTGGCCCTGGCCGGCGGCGGCGCCTGCGCGCTCGTCGCGGTGCTGATGGCCGCGCCGCTGCTAGCGGCCAAGGTCGGGGGCGATCTGTCGGCCTGGCCGACCGCGCCGGCCGACGCCCTGGCGGCGAGCATCGAGCGCGGCTTGGCGCGCAAGGATCTTTCAAAGGTGGAGCTGGCGCGCCTGGACGGTCTCAGCCGGCGAGAGTTGGCGTCACGTCCGGGATCGGGATCGGCCTGGTTGCGCCGCGCGGCGGTCGACGCCGCGGCGGGTCTCGACGGGCCCTCGGCCCTGGCGCTGGAGCGCTCGTTCACGGTGGCGCCGCTGCAGACCAGCCTGTTCAGCGCCCGGACGCGGTTCGCCTACGAGCGCTGGGACCGGCTCACGCCGACGGCGCGCGCCCAGACGATCGAACAACTCAGCGCCGAATGGCGCCGCGCGAACTGGAAACGCAAGGAGCTGGTTCGGATGGCCAACGACATCCGCAACCCGGCGGGCCGGGTGGGGCTGGCGCTGCAACTGACCGTGCTGCGGCTGCGGCAGCCCTGATCGTGCGGGCCGATCAGATGAGGGCGCGGAAAAGTTCCAGGGCGGCGACCCACAGGCCGGCCGAAACCAGAGCGGCCAGGCCCAGGCCGACGGCGCGCGGCAGGCGGCGCGTGGCGGCCGGAACGGCGTCGGCGACGTTGCTCATCGAGAGGTTGGCGTGCGGCATGAAACTCAAGGCCCCTTCAGCGCAGCTTCGTCATCTGCGCGAATATAAGCTTAGCTTTTCACCCCTAAGCCCTAGTGAAGGAACAGGGTTTACGCAAAATGACTGTATTTTATGGTTAAGTATCAGTTTCCGCGCGACGTCGTCGGAGAGTTGCATTAGGTAGTTAGAGACGAAGTGGGGTGGCTTCGTTCCTTTTTGTGTGTCGTGGGATAGGGGGTTACGCTGTGAGCGGAAGCTCGAACACCGAAACCATGAACGCCGTCGCGGGCGAGATTCTTGCTCGTGTCGCCGTGGATCCCGGCAAGCGCTTCATCGATGTCGTCGTTGCTGCCCTTGCCTTGATCTTCTTCGCGCCCGTGCTTTTGCTCGCGGCGCTCTGGATCAAATTGGAGTCGCCCGGACCGGTGCTGTTCCGCCAGGCGCGGGGCGGCCTGAACGGTCGAACCTTCACCATCTACAAGCTGCGCTCGATGCGGTGCGAGGAGAACGGCGACAAGGTCACCCAGGCCCGTCGCGACGACGACCGCATCACCAAGTCGGGCAAGCTGTTGCGCACCACCAGCATCGACGAGCTGCCCCAGCTGCTCAACGTGCTGAAGGGCGACATGTCGCTGGTGGGCCCACGCCCGCACGCCATGGCGCACGACGCCTATTACGGCGCGCTGATCTCGACCTACAACATGCGCTTCCAGGCCAAGCCCGGCCTTACCGGCCTGGCCCAGATCCGCGGCCTGCGCGGCGGCACGACCGACGTCGAGGACATGGCGGCCCGCATCAAGGCCGACATCGCCTATATCGACGGCTGGTCGCTGATGAGCGACATCCGCATCCTGCTGCTGACGGTGCCGCACCTGCTGATGGCGGAAAACGCCTACTAAGCAGGCAATACTGTCTGAATACGGAAAAGGCCTCGCTTCTGTTCGAAGCGAGGCCGTTTTACTTTCGGGCGGGGATCAGCCGATCGTCACCCAGGCGGCCGAGCCGGGGGCCTGACGCTCGATCCAGCGATAGTTCAGCTCGCTCCAGGGCGTGGCCCAGGGGGTGAGGTTGTCGAGCACCCAGTCGCCCTGCTCCATGGCGACCACCAGCACGGCGTGGCTTTCGCCGCGGGCGGTCACCGCCACGGCCATCGACAGGGCCGCGGCCGGCACCCCGGCCTCGATCAGCCGGCGGCGCTTTTCCAGGGCGTAGTCCTCGCAGTCGCCGTACATCTTGCCGTCGATCACGCGCGGCAGGCTCCAATACTCGATCATGCCGTAGAGGTCGAAGTCCTCGGCCTTCTGCACTTCGCGATTTACGCGGCGATTGATGTCGTTGAGCAGCTTCATCTGGTCACGCGACAGGCGCGGAAGTTCGCCGGCCGCCGAGGCCAGGCTCACCACCGGGCGGGCCGGCGCGGCGGCCCCCGGAGACAGGGCCGCGGCCAGCGCCGCCTCGGGCGAGACCAGGGCGAAGGCGGTGTCCAGGCGCAGGGGCGCGAGGGCTTCCACCGTCAGGGCGGCGACCGTGTCCTCGTCCCCGGTCTCGTCCGGGGCCTCGGTTTCGGCGGTGATCGCCTGGGCCTGGGCGGCGAAGGTCAGGCGGCGGCCGCCGCTCCAGGCGGTCGAGGTCGACGAGGTGGCGATGCCGGGGCCGGGGCCGGGGCCGGGCTGCGGCGCCTGGCCGGTCAGGGCGGCGATCTCGTGTGCGGCCGCGCCGCAGCTGTCGAGGTCGCGCTGGCACAGGTCGGTGAAACCGGGCGGCGCGGCGGCGGGCGCGCCCATCGGCATGAACGCCGGCGCCGGCCCGGCCAGGGCCGGGGCGGCGGCCATCAGGCCAAGACTGGCGATGGCGGTTCCGAGAAAGGCGGTGATCTTCATGACGGGCTCGCGAAGTTCGTGAGCTCATCATCGGGATATCCATTGAATTCGAGGTCAAAATGCTTGGTGTTTTAACGTCTAATCAATCTGGTTTATTTGGCGTTATTGGTAACGGTGGATGAATGTGCAAGGTTAAATCGCTCTCGAAAATCTCGGTTTATTTATCGTAAATATGTGTGGCGGAGGTTGAAGGGGCCTTGCACGTAAGGCATTTTGGCCATCGACCCCGTCTCGTCCTCCTTCATCCTCCTAGGTCCATGGTCTTCGGCTTCCTGCGTCCCAAGTCCCGATCCAAGTCGCAAACCGCCTCCGCCGACGGCCGAGTGGTTTACGGCGTCGGCGACATCCACGGCCGTCTCGACCTGCTCGACCTGCTGCTCGACGCCGTGGCGGCCGACTTCGCCGCGCTCGGCCGGCCGGACCGGCCGGTGATCGTGTTCGTCGGCGACTATGTCGACCGCGGCCCGGAGTCGGCGGGGGTGATCGAGCGCATCGCCGCTCTCAAGGCCGCTTCCGGCGGGACCGCGGGCTTCGAGGTCCGCACTCTCATGGGCAATCACGAGCAGACCCTGCTGCAGTTCCTCGACAGCCCCGAGGGCGGGCCGGTCTGGGCCGAGTTCGGCGGCGGCGAGACCCTGGCTTCCTACGGGGTGGCGCGGCCCGCGGGGCGCGACCCCGAGGCCTGGCGCGCGGCCCAGGAACAGTTCCAGCGCAACCTGCCCCTGCGCCACCTGAACTTCCTGCGCCAGCTGGAGCTGACCGCCGCCTATGGCGACTACCTGTTCGTCCACGCCGGCGTGCGCCCGGGCCGCTCTCTGGCCCAGCAGGACCCGCAGGACCTGCTGTGGATCCGCGGCGATTTCCTGCATCAGCCGCACGGCCTGGGCATGGTCGTCGTCCACGGCCACACCCCCGACGAAGAGCCGTTTCTGGGCCGTGACCGGATCAATGTCGACACCGGAGCCTATGCGACGGGCGTTTTGACCGCCGTCCGGGTGGGCGAGGGCGCTCCGGCCATGCTGCAAGCGCGAAAACGGCGCCCCGTTCCGGGGTGAAGCTTGTGACGCCCGGGTCTCCATGCGATGAGACCAGGGAGGGATGCAGCCGAGAGACGTGACGAGAATGATTACCGTTCGACGCCTTATTCGGGCGGCTTCGATCTGCCTGGCCCTCGCCGCGGCCGCGCCGATCGCCCAGGCTCAGGACACCCTCCCGCCGCCTCCCGCCGCCGCTGCTGCGGCGCCGCAAACCGCGCCTGTCGCACCGTCCGCGGCCGCGCCCGCCGCGCCGGTCGATCCCGACTACCAGCTGGGCTCGGGCGACAAGATCCGCGTCACCGTCTTCGGCGAGCCGACCCTGTCGGGCGAGTTCTATGTCACCGGCTCGGGCCTGGTGTCCTTGCCGCTGCTGGGCGAGGTCAAGGCCGCCGGCCTCAGCGTCCGCCAGTTCCAGGAAACGGTCGAGACCGCCCTGCGCAACGGCTATCTCAAGCAGCCGCGCGTCAGCGCCGAGGTGCTGAACTTCCGTCCGTTCTACATCCTGGGCGAGGTCAGCAAGCCGGGCACCTATCCCTATACCTCGGGCCTGACCGTGCAGAACGCCGTGGCCACCGCCGGCGGCTACACCTACCGGGCCGACAAGAACAAGGTCTACATCAAGCGTCTTGGCGAAGAGAAAGAGACCAAGATGAGCCTGACCCCGTCGACCCAGGTCGCGCCTGGCGACACGGTGCGTATCGGCGAGCGCTTCTTTTAAGAGTTCAAATGCAGACGCCGCGTCTGTCGCGGCGTCGGCGGCGTTAGGGTTCGATTCACCACGGCGCGCGGCGATAGGTCGCGCTTTCGACTACCTGGCCGCGCAATAGAAACCATTTTTTTGTATCTTTCCGCACAGAGTGGCGCCGTACCACTCTGGGGGAACGCCTTTGTTGAAGGTTCTGACCTGCCTGACGGGGCAGCATGACTTCAGGCTCGTGCTCGTCGCCGGCCTCGTCTGCTTCGCCGCCTGTTTCACGGCGTTCCGACTCTTTTCACGCCTGCGCGGCGCGCGCGGCCTGGTCCGCGGGGCCTGGCTGCTGCTGACCGGCCTGGTGGCCGGCTCGGGCGTCTGGGCCACCCACTTCATCGCCATGGTCGCCTACGACCCGGGCCTCAAGACCGGCTACAGCCCGGCGGGCACCCTGCTGTCGCTGATGATCGCGGTGCTGTTCATGGCCGCCGGCTTCGCCGTGGCCTCGGCCGAGCGCACCCGCACCAACGACTGCGCCGGCGGCCTGCTGCTGGGCCTGGGCATCGGCGCGATGCACTACACCGGCATGTCGGCCTTCGTGACCCAGGGCTACGTGCTCTGGGAGCAGGCCACCGTCGCCGCCTCGGTCGTCATCGGCGTGTCCTTCTCGGCCATCGCCCTGGTGATCGCCGGTCGCGCCCGCTCGCTGACCAAGCAACTGATCGGCGGCACGGTGCTGACGCTGGGCGTCTGCGGTCTGCACTTCACCGGCATGGGCGCGGTGACCATCATGCCCGACGTCAACGTCGTGGTGCCCGAGCAACTGCTGTCGGGCGCCATGCTGACCCTGGCGGTGACCGCCATCACCGGCCTGATCATCCTGGGCGGCCTGGGCGCGGTGACCATCGAGTCCTCGACCAGCCGCTCGGCCCTCGACCGCATCCGCCGCCTGGCCAACGCCGCCTACGAAGGCATCGTCGTGGTCCAGGACGGCCGCATCAACGACGCCAACGCCGCCTTCTGCGAACTGGCCGGCGCCTCGCTGGACGACCTGGTCGGCAAGCCGCTCTACACGTCCATGCTCACCTTCGACGGCAAGGAGCCGGCCCGCGAGGGCGTGCGCCGCGAGGGGCTTCTCCAGCCGCTCGAAGGCGGCCGCGCCATCCCGGTCGAGGTGTTCTCGCGCCTGATGGACGACGGCGCCCGCACCGAGACCTCGGGCCTGACCGTGCTGGCCATCCGCGACCTGCGCGAGCGCCGCTCGGCCGAGGAGAAGATCCGCTACCTGGCCGAGCACGACGGCCTGACGGGCCTGCCCAACCGCAACTCGCTGCAAGCCCGCCTGGCCGCCGCCCTGGAGCGCGTCGAGGCGTCCGGCGAAACGCTGTCGCTGGTCTGCATCGATCTGGACCACTTCAAGGAGGCCAACGACCTGCACGGCCACCTGGCCGGCGACGCCCTGCTGGTCGAGGCCGCCCGCCGCCTGCAGGACTCGGTCGTCGCCCCGTCCTTCGCCGCGCGCCTGGGCGGCGACGAATTCATCCTCGTGCAGATCGCCGCCGGCGACCAGCCCGCCGCCGCCGCCGACCTGGCCGGCCGCGTGCTCGAGCAGCTGTCGGTCCCGGCCGTCTACGAAGGCCAGGACCTGGCCATGGGCGCCAGCCTCGGCGTCTCGCTGTTCCCCGACGACGGCCGCACCGCCGAGGCCCTGCTGGCCAACGCCGACATGGCCCTCTACCGCGCCAAGGAAAGCGGCCGGGGCGTCTATCGCTTCTTCAAGCGCGAGATGGACGAAACCATCCGTGAACGTCGCACCCTGGCCCGCGAGCTGCGCCAGGCCATCACCGACGAGGAACTGGTGGTGTTCTACCAGCCGCTGGCCCGCGCCGCCGACGGCGAGGTCTGCGGCTTCGAGGCCCTGGTCCGCTGGAAGCACCCGGTGCGGGGCATGGTCCCGCCGCTCGACTTCATCCCGGTGGCCGAGGAGAACGGCCTGATCACCCAGCTGGGCGAATGGGTCCTGCGCCGCGCCTGCGCCGACGCCGCCAGCTGGGATCGCCCGCTGCGCATCGCCGTCAACCTGTCGCCGTTGCAGCTGAACCAGCCCAACCTGCCCACCCTGGTGCACGAAGTGCTGATCGCCACCGGCCTGTCGCCCTCGCGCCTGGAGCTGGAGATCACCGAAAGCGCCCTCTTCAAGGACTACCAGCGCGCGCTCGACAACCTCCGCCGCCTGAAGGCCCTGGGCGTTCGCATCGCCATGGACGACTTCGGCACCGGCTTCTCGTCGCTGTCGACCCTGCAGTCGTTCCCGTTCGACAAGATCAAGATCGACAAGAGCTTCGTCGAGAACATCCACCGTCACGACCGCGCCACCGTCATCGTGCGCGCCGTGCTGGGCCTGGGGCGCAGCCTGGAGATCCCGGTCGTGGCCGAGGGCGTCGAGACCCAGGAGCAGATCGACTTCCTGCGCGGCGAGTCCTGCGCCGAACTTCAGGGGTACGCCATCGGCCGTCCGGGTCCGATCGACAGCCTGTCGGCCTGGACCCTGGCCCGCGCCGCCGTCGCCAATGCTTCGGAACAGACCAAGGCCCGCGGCGCGGCCTGATCGCGCACACTCGTGGAACCTCTGCCGTGCGGCGACGTTTGCAAGGCGTCGCCGGCGGGGGTGCGCCTGGTGACGCGGGGCTAGCGTAATGGGCCAGTTTCTCAGTCGGACGACGATCCGGTTCGCATCGTCGGTCGATCGCCCGATCCTCAGGTTCTGCCTGGCCGGCGCGGCCGTGGGCCTGGCTGTCGCCGCCCGCTTCGGCGCGGCCAGCCTGACCGACCACCCCAGCAATTTCCCGCCGTTCTTCGTCGCCGTCATGCTGGCCGCCCTGGTCGGCGGGCTGTGGGCGGGCCTGGCCTCGGTGCTGGCCAGCGCCCTGTTCGTGCGGCTTCTGTGGATGGGCGGGCCGCTCGACACCGCCCAGGCCACGCAGCTGGCCACCTTCGCCCTGAGCAGCGGCCTGATCGTGCTGTTCGTCGCCGCCCTGCGGCTGGCCGTGCGCAGCGGCCTGGCCGCCGAGGAGCGGTTCCGCATCGCCCAGGACGCCTCGCTCGACGCCTTCGTGATCCTGGAACCCGTGCGGCGCGGCGGCCAGATCGCCGACTTCCGCTGGACCTACGCCAACCCCGCCGCCCAGGCCCTCAGGCCGCGGGGCGTCTCAACCCTGATCGGTCGCCGAGTGCGCGACGTCTTCCGCGACGAGACCGGCCAGCAGATGATCGAGCGCCTGACGCGCCTGCTCGACGAAGGCGGTCCCGACGACCTGGAGGTGCGGCGGGTGATCGACGGCGAGGAGCACTGGGTGCGCTCCAGCGGCGTGCGCATAACCGAGGGCCTGGCGGTGACCTTCCGCGACGTGACCCGCGAGCGCCGCGCCCAGGCGGCCCTGCGCACCAGCGAGGAGCAGTTCCGGGGCGTGGCCAACGCCGCCCCGGTGATGATCTGGATCTCGGGCGTCGACGGGGCCTGCATCTGGTTCAACGACGCCTGGCTGAAGTTCACCGGCCGGGCGATGGACGAGGAACTGGGGCGCGGCTGGGCGGCCGGCGTGCATCCCGACGACCTGGCCGCCGCCGTGGCCGCGGCGGCCGCCGCCATCGAGGCCCGCCGTCCGTTCCGCGCCGCCTTCCGCCTGCGTCGCGCCGACGGCGCCTGGCGCTGGATCAGCAGCGCGGGCGCCCCGCGCCACGACGCCTACGGCCAGTTCCAGGGCTATATCGGCAGCTGCTTCGACAACACCGAGGTGGTCGAGACGACGCTGGAGCTCGAAGACCGCGTCGCCGAGCGCACCGCCGCCCTGGAGGCCAGCATCGCCGAGCGGGCCAAGACCGAGGCGGCCCTGGCCCAGTCCCAGCGGCTGGAGACCGTCGGCCGGCTGACCGGCGGCGTCGCCCACGACTTCAACAACCTGCTGACGGTGATGGTCGGCGGGCTCGACATGATCCTCAAGCGCCCCGACGACGTGGCCCGCGTGCGGCGCCTGGGCGAGGCGGCCCTGGCCGCCGGCCAGCGCGGCGAGCGCCTGACCCGCCAGTTGCTCGCCTTCTCGCGCAGCCAGGAGCTGAAGCTCGAGGTCGTCGACATCGCCGGCCTGATCCTTCAGGTCGAGCCGCTGGTCCGTCGCGCCGTCGGCGACGCCAAGAGCCTGGAGGTTCGCGCGGATCGCGAGGCCGGCTCCAGCCGCGTCGACGCCGCCCAGTTCGAGGCCGCCCTGCTCAATCTCGTCGTCAATGCCGTCGACGCCACGCCCGACCATGGAACCATCACCGTCGAGGTCACGGCCGAGCGGCTGGAGGACGGGCAGGCGGGCGAGGCCCCGGCCGGCGACTATGTCCGCGTCGCGGTGTCCGACACCGGCCACGGCATGTCGCCCGAGGTGCTCGCCCGGGTGTTCGAGCCGTTCTTCACCACCAAGGAGGTCGGCAAGGGCACGGGCCTTGGCCTGGCCCAGGTCTACGGCTTCGTGCGTCAGTGCGGCGGGGCGGTGACCATCGACAGCCAGGAGGATCGCGGGACCACGGTGTCGCTGCACCTGCCGTCCGCCGTTGCCGACGGGATCGTCGCCGAGCGCGTCGAGGACGCGCCGCAGGCCGACCTCTCCGGCGTGCGGGTGCTGCTGGTCGAGGACGACGCCAGCGTCCGGGCCATCACCGAAGGGGCGCTGACGGAGCTGGGCTGCATCGTCGTCACCGCCGAGCACGGCCGCGCGGCCCTGGCCCGGCTGGAGGTCGAGCCGGACTTCGACGTCCTGCTGTCGGACCTCGTCATGCCCGGCGGCGTCAGCGGCGTGGAGCTGGGCCGCATCGTCGCCGCACGCACGCCCCGCACGGCCGTCCTGCTGACCACCGGCTATGCCGGCGACCGCCTCGCCGCCGCGCTGGAGGACCTGCCCTGGCCGGTCCTGCGCAAGCCGTTCCGCATCGAGCAACTGCACCGGGCGCTGGCCGAGGCGGTTCGGGGACGGCCGTAGGCTTTCCCGCGAAGCGGGACTGCGGCGCTTCAACCCATCCCGTCATTCCCGCCACAGGGGCGGGAATGACGGGAGGAAGGAGGAACGTGCGCGCCGCCATCTCCCCAGAAGGGGGCTACCGCCTCCGGCTCAGGCCCCCCAGCAGCCCGCGCATGATCTCGCGTCCCGCCTGGCTGGCCACCGTGCGCAGCAGCGACTTGGCGAAGGTCTCGGCCATGCCCTGGCGGCTGGCCGACGCACGCGGCCGCGAGGCGCGGGCGTCTTCGCGTTCCTCGCGGGCCCGTTCGCGTTCGCGCACCTTCTCCTCGGCGGCCCGCTGGCGCTCGGCCTCGGCGGCGGATGCGGCGGCGGCCGCGTCCTTCTGGGCCTGGGCGGCGCGGCCCTGCAGGGTCTCGTAGGCCGAGGCGCGGTCCTGGGCGGTGTCGTAGAGGCCGGCCACCGGGCTCTTGGCGATGGCGGCGGCGCGCTCCTCGGGCGTCAGCGGGCCAAGGCGAGAGGCCGGCGGGCGGATCAGGGTCTTCTGCACCACGCAGGGCGCGCCCTTGGCGTCGAGCACCGAGACCAGGGCCTCGCCCACGCCCAGGGCCTGGATGGTCTCGGCGGTGTCGAAGGCCGGATTGACCCGGAACGACTGCGCCGCGGCCTTCAGGCCCTTCTGGTCGGCCGGGGTGTAGGCGCGCAGGGCGTGCTGCACGCGCGCGCCCAGCTGGCCCAGCACCGCGTCGGGGATGTCGGCCGGGTTCTGGGTGACGAAATAGATGCCCACGCCCTTGGAGCGGATCAGGCGCACCACCTGCTCGATCTTCTCCAGCAAGGGCTTGGGCGCATCGTTGAACAGCAGGTGCGCCTCGTCGAAGAAGAACACCAGCTTGGGCTTTTCCGGATCGCCCACCTCGGGCAGTTCCTCGAACAGCTCCGACAAGAGCCACAGCAGGAAGGTCGAATAGAGCTTGGGCGACTGGATCAGCTTGTCGGCCGCCAGCACGTTGACATAGCCGCGCCCGGCCACGTCGGTGCGCATGATGTCGGCGAGATTGAGGGCCGGCTCGCCGAAGAAGTGCTCGGCGCCTTGCGTCTGCAGGGTCAGCAGCTTGCGCTGGATCGCCCCGACGGTGGCGGCCGAGACGTTGCCGTACTGCGTGCCGATCTCGGCGGCGTTGTCGGCCACGTACTTCAGCGCCGCCTGAAGATCCTTCAGGTCGAGCAGCAGCAGGCCGTCCTTGTCGGCGACGTGGAAGGTGATGGTCAGCACCCCTTCCTGCACGTCGTTCAGCTCAAGCAGGCGCGAGAGCAGCAGCGGACCCATCTCCGAGATGGTCGTGCGGATCGGGTGGCCCTTCTCGCCGAACAGGTCCCAGAAGATGGTCGGCGGCGCGGCCGGGGTCAGGGTGATGTCCATCGACGCGGCGCGGGCCTGCATCTTCTCGTTGGGCGTCCCCAGAGCGGCGACGCCCGAGAGGTCGCCCTTCACGTCGGCGGCGAACACCGGAACGCCCGCGTCGGCGAAGGCCTGGGCCATGATCTGCAGCGTCACCGTCTTGCCGGTGCCGGTGGCGCCGGCCACCACGCCATGGCGATTGGAGCGGTCCAGCCGTTGGGTGACGGGCCCTTCACCGAGCCCGATCAGGATTTCACCTTCGCCGATCGCCAGGGTCATGCGCAACTTCCCTACATGATTGAGGCTTAAGCCTAGCTCTGGCCTTGTCCTTCGCCAATCGGGCTGAACAATGGTCCCCAAGACTTACGCGAACAGAGATTCCCGTCGATGACGACCTTCACGCCCTCGATCACCAGCCGCAACGCCGTCGTCTTCCTGGCGGTGGTCGCGGCTGGCGCGGCCCTCTACTACATGCGCGGCATCCTGACGCCGCTGGTCCTGGCCATTTTCCTGGCGGTGATGATCGACAGCTTCGCCCGCGTGCTGACGGTGCGGGTGCCCAGGTTCCCCGAGAAGCTGGCCCTGCCGACGGCCATCGTGCTGTCGCTGCTGCTGTTCGGCGGCTCGGTGTGGATCGTGGTCGAGAACGGCGCCGGGTTCGTCGGCCAGGCCAAGGCCTACGCCCCCCGCCTCAACGAGGTGATCGCCAAGATCGCCGGCCTGTTCGGGATCCGCGTCGCCCCCACGCTCGACGACCTGATCGCCCAGCTCAATCCGCAGCAATATGTCGGCGCCATCGCCGGCAGCCTGCAGAACTTCGCCTCCAACGCCGTGCTGGTGCTGATCTATCTGGGCTTCATCATCGCCTCGCGCCGGGGCTTCTCGCGCAAGATCGTCGCCCTGTTCCCGCACCACGCCGAGCGCGACCAGTCGGTGGCCCTGTTCCAGCGCATCCGCAACGGGGTCGAGCAATACCTGTGGATCCAGACCGTCACCGGCCTGATGATCGCCGTGGCCGCCTGGGCGGTGATGGCCCTGGTCGGGCTCGACAACGCCTTCTTCTGGGCCTTCCTGATCTTCATCGCCGCCTACATCCCGATCATCGGCGGGGCTATCGGCTGCATCCTGCCGCCGTTGTTCGCCTTGGTGCAGTTCCCCCACAGCCTGCTGCCGGCGCTGATCCTGGCCGGCTCGCTGCAGGTGATCTTCTTCGTCGTCGGCAACGTCGTGCTGCCGCGCATGCAGGGCGACAGCCTGAACATGGATCCCACCGTGGTCCTGCTGTCGCTGGCCGTCTGGGGCGCGCTGTGGGGGGGCATCGGCATGTTCCTGTCCACGCCCCTGACCGTCGCCCTGATGCTGATCCTGGCCCAGTTCGACGGCACCCGCTGGATCGCCATCCTGCTGTCGGAAGACGGCGATCCGACCAGCGAGCGGGCCACCGGCCACGGCCCGGCCGGGGTCGCCAAACAGGGATCGGCGAGAAAAAAGCCAAGTTCGAGAAAAGGGACTTAAAATTCCTGGAAGCGCTCCTATCTAGGTCTGGTACCGGGAGCCCCCCAATCCCGGTCCCGCGGCGACGCCAGCCTGCTTTACCTGGCGCGTCGAACGCGGAAAACGCCCGCCGCTCCCCCCAAGGCGGGCCTGCGCCGCCGGTCTCCCCCCACCGGCGGCGCTTCCGTGTCCGGAGCAGCGTTTCCGAACAATCCTCGGCCAGGGCGTCCGGATAGAAATGTGGGTGGCGCTTCCTTCGGAATTCAGCAGTTTAGGCAAAATATTGTTCGGTTCTCGGGCGTGTCGGTTGAACGCGCACGGGAAAGGGCTAGGTTGTCGCCAAAAATTCGCGAGGAAATCCCATGGTCGGCGATAGTGACCGCAAGGCGAACCAACAGACGTCCAGCGCCCAAGGCACGGCCCTGAGCGCGGCTCTGGAAACGGCTTTCGGCGGTGCGCTCACCCCTGCTCAGGCCCAGTTCGCGGCGCTCGCCGCCGAAGACTGGTCGGCCGAAGAACTGCCCGCCGTCGAAGCGGGCGACGTGGCCGCCGAGCTGGCCGGCCTCTACCGTTTCGCCGAAGCTTCCGCCAACGAGGCCCTGGCCCTGCGCGTGCGCACCGCCAAGGGCGGCGACGTCCTCGAGATCGTCCAGCCCGACCGCCCCTTCCTCGTCGATTCGATCATGGGCGCCATCGCCGAGACCGGCTTCTCGGTCCGCGCCATGTTCCACCCGATGGTCGAGCTCGCCGGCCAGCGCCGCTCGCTGATCCAGGTGTGGCTCGAGCCCGTCGGCCAGGACCGTGAAGAGGCCCTGCTGACCGCCGTCCGCGACGCCCTGGCCGACGCTCACCGCGCCGTCGACGACTTCGACGCCATGCGCGCCCTGATGCGCCGCACGATCGAAGAGCTGCGCGGCGCCCAGGTCGACATCCCCGCCGAAGAGCGCGCCGAGGGCGTCGACTTCCTCGACTGGCTGGAAGGCGACCACTTCGTGTTCCTGGGCGCGCGGGTCTACGATTATCCCCGCACCGCCGACGGCGGCTATGCGGCCGAGGAGCCGCTCTACCAGCCGGAAGGCAGCCTGGGCGTCCTGCGCGACCAGACCCGCACCGTCCTGCGCCGCGAAAGCGAGCCGGCGATCCTGTCGCCGCAGGTGCGCGACCACCTGCTGCTGGGCGCCCCGCTGGTCGTGGCCAAGTCGAACCTGCGCTCCAAGGTCCACCGCCGCGGCTACATGGATTACGTCGGCGTGCGTCGTTACGGCGCCGACGGCAAGCCTTCGGGCGAGGTCCGCTTCGTGGGCCTGTTCACCGCCGAGGCCTATGAGACCCCCGCCCACGAGGTGCCGCTGATCCGCCGCAAGGTCGAGCACGTGCTCGACCGGGCCGGCAAGGATCCCGACAGCCACAACGGCAAGCGTCTGCGCAACATCCTCGAGACCTGGCCGCGCGACGAGCTGTTCCAGATCGAGGAGGGCGACCTGCTCTCCATGGCGCTGGGCGTGCTGCACCTCTACGACCGTCCGCGCGTGCGCCTGTTCACCCGCCGCGACCCGTTCGACCGCTTCATTTCGGCCCTGCTGTTCGTCCCGCGCGAGCGCTATGACTCGGGCGTGCGCCAGCGCGCCGGCGACCTGCTCAGCCAGGCCTTCGACGGCCGCGTCTCGGCCTACTATCCCAGCTTCTCCGACGCGCCGCTGGCCCGGGTGCACTACATCCTCGGCGTCAAGCCGGGCGCCCATCCCGAGCCGGACCTGGCCGCGCTGGAAGCGGCCATCGCCGAGACCACCCGCACCTGGGACGACCGCTTCGATGCCATCGTCCGCGAGCGCGGCGCCACCCGTCCGGTGGTCGACACCCTGTCGCGCTGGGCCGGCGCCTTCCCGCCCGGCTACCGCGACCAGTACGACGCGCCCGAGGCCCTGGCCGACATCGCCGTCGTCGACGACCTGAAGGCCGGCGAGGCCGTGCGCGTGCGGGCCTTCCGCCGCGACGGCGACGACGCCATGACCTTCCGCTTCAAGCTTTATCGTCCGGGCGCGGCCGCGCCGCTGGCCGACGTGCTGCCGATCCTCGAGCACATGGGCCTGAAGGCCCTGATCGAGGACGGCTTCAAGCTGAAGCCCACCATCGACGGCCTCAAGGCCCCGACCTGGGTGCATGAGTTCGTGCTGCGCGACGAGCAGGGCGAGCACCTGGCCTTCGCCGACATCAAGTCGGCCTTCGAGGCCGCCTTCGTCGCCATCTGGACGGGCAAGGCCGAAAGCGACGGCTTCAACCGCCTGGTGCTGGAGCTGGGCGTCGACTGGCGCGAGGCCGCCCTGGTGCGCGCCCTGGCCCGCTATCGCCAGCAGACGGGGCTCGACCCGTCGCAGGCCGTGCAAGAAGCCGCCCTGGCCGACAATCCGGGCGTCGCGCGCCTGATCCTGGATCTCTTCCGGATCAAGTTCGACCCGGCCATCGCCGCCGACCTGGCCGCCCGCAAGGAACAGGCCGCCGCCGTCGCCGACAAGATCACCGAGGCCCTGCAGGCGGTCGAAAGCCTCGACGCCGACCGCGCCCTGCGCCGCATCGCCGCCCTGGTCGGCGCCATCCAGCGCACCAACTTCTACCAGTCGGGCGAGGACGGCGGCGCCAAGCCGCACATCAGCTTCAAGATCGCCTCGCGCGAGCTGGCCGACCTGCCGGCGCCCAAGCCCTATCGCGAGATCTTCGTCTCGGCCCCGCACGTCGAGGGCGTGCACCTGCGCTTTGGCCCGGTCGCCCGCGGCGGCCTGCGCTGGAGCGACCGCCGCGACGACTTCCGCACCGAAGTCCTGGGTCTGGTGAAGGCCCAGCAGGTCAAGAACGCCGTCATCGTGCCGGTCGGCTCCAAGGGCGGCTTCTATCCCAAGCAGTTGCCGCGCGGCGGTGACCGCGACGCCATCCAGGCCGAGGCCATCCGCGCCTACAAGACCTTCCTGTCGGGCCTCCTGGACATCACCGACAACATCGACGCCGACAACCAGGTGATCGCGCCGCCGGCCGTGGTCGCCCACGACGGCGAGGATCCCTACCTGGTCGTCGCCGCCGACAAGGGCACCGCCACCTTCTCCGACATCGCCAACGGCCTGGCCGAGAGCTACGGCTTCTGGCTGGGCGACGCCTTCGCGTCGGGCGGTTCGGTCGGCTACGACCACAAGGTCATGGGCATCACCGCCCGCGGCGCCTGGGAAGCGGTCAAGCGCCACTTCCGCGAGCTGGGCAAGGACATCCAGGCCGAGCCCTTCACCGTGGTCGGCGTCGGCGACATGTCGGGCGACGTGTTCGGCAACGGCATGCTGCTGTCCAGGCAGACCAAGCTCCTGGCCGCCTTCGACCACCGTCACATCTTCCTCGACCCCGATCCGGATCCGGCCGTGTCGTGGGCCGAACGCGACCGCATGTTCAAGCTGCCGCGCTCGTCGTGGGCCGACTATGACGCCAGCAAGCTCTCCAAGGGCGGCGCCATCGTGCCGCGGAACCAGAAGGAGATCCCGCTGAGCCCCGAGGTCCAGGCCATGCTCGATCTCAAGGCCGCCAGCGTCTCGCCGGCCGAGCTGATGACCGCGATCCTCAAGTCGCGCGCCGAGCTGCTCTATCTCGGCGGCATCGGCACCTATGTGAAGGCCAAGGGCGAGACCAACGCCGAGGCCGGCGACAAGGCCAACGACGCCATCCGCGTCAACGGCGCCGACCTGCGGGTCAAGGTGGTGGGCGAGGGCGCGAACCTCGGCCTCACCCAGGCCGGCCGCATCGAGTTCGCGCAAAGCGGCGGCCATTCGAACACCGACGCCATCGACAACAGCGCCGGCGTCGACAGCTCCGACCACGAGGTCAACATCAAGATCCTCACGGGGCTCCTGGAGCGCTCGGGCGAGCTGACCCGCCCGGACCGCAACACGCTGCTGGCCTCGATGACCGACGACGTCGCCCATCACGTGCTCGAGCACAACTACGACCAGACCCTGGCCCTGACGCTGCTGGAAAGCGACAGCGCCGAGGAGCTGGAGGCCCACGCCCGCTTCATGAGCGAGCTGGAGGCCCGCGGGCGCCTCGACCGCAAGGTCGAGGGCCTGCCCGAGGCCGCCGTCCTGGCCGACCGCGCCCAGGCCAAGAAGGGCCTGACCCGTCCGGAACTGGCCGTGCTGCTGGCCTACGGCAAGCTCGACCTGTTCGACGACATCATCGCCTCGCGCGCGCCGGATGATCCCTGGTTCGAGACCACCCTGCGCGGCTACTTCCCGGGGGCGCTGGATAAGTACGCCGACGCCATGCAGAAGCACCGCCTCAAGCGCGAGATCATCGCCACGGTGGTCGGCAACCAGATGGTCAACATGTGCGGCCCGACCTTCCCGAGCCGCCTGAAGGCCGCCGCCGGCTGCGACGTCGAGGCCCTGGTGGTCGGCTTCGCCGCCGCCCGCGAGATCCTCGGCATCGACGCCCTATGGGACCAGGTCTCGGCGCTGGACAACCAGGCCGAGGCCGAGGGCCAGACCGCTCTCTACAAGGCCCTGGCCTACGCCCTGCGCAGCCTGACCTTCTGGCTGGCCCGGCGGGCCTTCCGCGACAAGTCCAGCGTCCAGCAGTTGGTCGAGGCCTACGGTCCGTCGGTGGCGGCTCTCAAGAGCAAGACCCCGGCCATCCTTTCGGCCTTCGAGCAGAAGACCACGGCCAAGCGCGCCAAGGCCTATGTCGCCGACGGCGCCCCGCAGCAGCTCGCCGAGGCGGTCGCCGCCCTGCAGCCGGTGACCACGGCCGCCGATCTCGTCGACCTGGGCAACGCGTCGAGCTGGTCGGTCGAGAACGTCGCCCGCCTCTATCACCAGGTCGGCGCGGCCCTGGGCTTCGACCGCCTGCGCTGGGCGGCCGGCCAGTTCGTCGGCGGCGACAGCTTCGAGCGCCTGGCCGTCCGTCGCCTGATCGAGGACCTGCTGCTCGAACAGGCCGCCATCACCCAGGCGGTGCTGAAGTTCTCGGCCAACGCCCAGGCCGGCGACGACGAGGCTTCGGCCAAGCAGGCTGTGGCCTCCTGGGCCGCCCTGCGCGCCGACCGCGTCAAGGCCGCCAAGCGCACGGTGGAAGACATCGAGCAGGCCGGCGGCGGCTGGACCTTCGCCAAGCTCACCATCGCCAACGCGGCGCTGCGCGAGCTGTCGGTGCAGGGGTAATCCTGGTCCCTCTCCCCTTGCGGGAGAGGGTGGCCCCCGCGAAAGCGGGGGTCGGGTGAGGGGTCTCTCAGAAGTCAAACGCCGCGACAGCCGATCCGCTGTCGCGGCGTTTTTCGTTCGTGCGACCCCTCATCCGTCGACTGCGTCGACACCTTCTCCCGCAAGGGGAGAAGGAGATGCTGACGCCGCCCGCGACGCAGGCCACCATCCCCCCGCCGAATCCCGGGGGATCCATGGCCGCTGACAAAGACCGCATCATCCTGCTCGACGCCCTGCGGGGGCTGGGCGTGCTGGGCATTCTGCTGTGCAATGCGCCGGGCTTCGCCTTTCCGATGGCGCTCAGCGACAGCGTCCGCGCCTGGCCGTTCGGGACGGGTCCGGAGACGATGTCGGTGTGGCTGGTCACCCAGTGGCTGTTCCAGCGCAAGTTCGTCACCCTGTTCTCGATGCTGTTCGGGATCTCGATGTTCCTGGTCGGCGGCGAGAAGGGGTCCGTTTCGCAAGGCGGGGCGGGGAAGGGCGGGGTGCTGTATCGGCGCCTGGGCTGGCTTCTGGTGTTCGGGATCGTCCACGGCTTCGCCATCTGGTGGGGCGACGTGCTGCTGAGCTACGCCCTGGCCGGCTTCGCCGTGGCCCAGGCCCGCTCGTGGCCGGCCCGCAAGCTGCTGTCCTGGGGGATCGGCCTGTGGATCGCCTTCAGCCTGCTGATCATCGGCGGGCTTTCGGCGCTGGCCTTCTCGCCCCCCGCCGACCTCGCCGTCGAGACCGCGCGCGAGGCCGCCCAGGGCGCGGCCGCCATCGCCGCCTATCGCGGCGACTTCATGCAGTCGCTGGCCATCAACGCCGGCGAGCGGCTGGAGAACCTGCCCTATGAGCCGATCATCTTCCTGCTGACGACCGCGCTGATGATGATCGGCCTGGGCGCCTACAAGAAGGGCGTGTTCACCGGGGCGGCCTCTGGGCGGACCTATGGCGTGCTGATCGCCGTCGGCCTCGCGGCCCTGGCCCTGGTCGGCTGGCCGCATTTCGCCTTCGTGCTGAACGGCATGCAGGAGCGCGACCTGCGCCTGGCCGAGGGCCTGCAGACGGTCACCGCGCCGCTGACCACCCTGGCCTATGTCGGGCTGATGGCGCTGGCGGCGCGCTCGACGGGTTTCTGGCGCAAGATCCCCGCCGTCCTGGCGCCGGTCGGCCAGATGGCCTTCACCAACTACATCGCCCAGTCGCTGGTGATGACCGCCATCTTCTACGGCGGCCGGGGCCTTGGCCTCTATGCCCGCCTCGACCGTCCGGCCCTGGCCCTGATCGTCGTCGCGCTCTGGATCGCCCAGGTGCTGTGGTCGCGCTGGTGGCTCGCGCGCTTTTCCATGGGCCCGCTGGAGTGGATCTGGCGGCGGCTGTATCGCGGGCCGACGCGGTTGCGGCGCGCTGCTTCCTGAATGCCCGTCATTTCCGCCCTTGCGGCGGGAATGACGGGCGGAAGGGGGCGGAGGATCTCTTCCCCGAATAACCACGTGCGTCATAAGGTTGTCGCGGGCCGCCGCTAACGCCACCGCAAGACGTCGCGGGCGTCCAGTCGGGGAGTGCGTTGCATGAAGATCGATCGTCGCGGGCTTCTGGCCCTGCTCGGCTCCGGCGCGGCCACGCCGGTCGCGGCCGCCGCTTCCAAGACCTTCGATGGCGAGGTCCGCTTCGCCCACGGCCTGGCCTCGGGCGATCCGCTGGCCGACCGGGTGATCCTGTGGACCCGCGTTTCGGCTGACGGCGCGACCGTCCCCGTCGCCCTGCGCTGGGAAGTCGCGACCGACGAAGGCTTCAAGGCCATCGTCGCCCAGGGCCAGGTCCAGACCGACGCCGGCCGCGACTGGACGGTCAAGGTCGACGCCGCGGGCCTGAAGCCGGGCACGGACTATCACTTCCGCTTCCGTCCGCTGAAGGCCGGCAAGCCGGTCGGCGAGGGGATCACCGGCCGCACCCGCACCCTGCCGCAGGGTTCGGTGAAGGACGTGGTCCTGGCCGTGGCCTCGTGCTCGCTCTATCCGAACGGCTACTTCAACGCCTATGACGCCATCGCCAGGCTGCCGCGCGTCGACGCGGTGCTGCACCTGGGCGACTACATCTACGAGTACGGCGGCGGGCCCAAGGACTACGGCATGAACTCGCCGGTCGCCGCCCAGCGCCAGCCGGATCCGCCGCACGAGATCGTCAGCCTGTCGGACTACCGCCGCCGCCACGCGATCTACAAGACCGACCCGATGCTGCAGGCCGCCCACGCCCGCGCGCCGTGGATTGTCGTCTGGGACGACCACGAGACCGCCAACGACAGCTGGGTCGGCGGGGCCGAGAATCACGATCCGGGCTCTCTTGGAGTGAACGGGGGTGAAGGCGACTGGGCCGCGCGCAAGGCCGCCGCGCTGAAGGCCTATTACGAGTGGATGCCGATCCGCGAGCCCTCGGCCGGCTCCCTGCCGGAAGCCGCCTGGCGCCGCTTCCAGTTCGGCGACATCGCCACCCTCCTGATGGTCGAGACCCGCCTAACCGCCCGCACCGAGCAGTTGGACTACGCCAAGGACCTTGCCTTCACCGCCGACGGCAAGCCGCAGGTCGAGGCCTTCGTGGCCAAGTGGAAGGACCCCGCCCGCCGGATGATGGGCGAGGGCCAGGAGCAGTGGCTGGCCCGCGAGGTCGACGCCTCGGTCAAGGCCGGCACGGCCTGGCAGGTGCTGGGCAACCAGGTGGTCATGGCCCGCGTCGCCGCCCCCAACCTCAAGGCCACGATGGGCGCGGAGAAGTTCGACGCCATGGTCGCGGCCCTGCCCGACTACGCCAGGGGCCGGGTGGCCAAGAGCGTGGCCATGTCGGCCTTCGACATCCCGTCCAACCTCGACGCCTGGGACGGCTATCCGGTCGACCGCCAGCGGGTCTACGACATCTTCAAGGCCAGCAAGGCCGCCCCGATCGTGCTGGCCGGCGACAGCCACATGTTCTGGGCCAACGAGCTGTGGGACGACGCCGGCTCCACCCGCGTGGCGGCCGAGTTCGGCGCCACCTCGATCACCTCGCCCGGCTATGGCGACCTGATGCCCGGCGCCCCGATCGGCGAGGCCTTCGTCCAGCGCAATCGCGAAGTGAAGTACGCCCACCCCAGCGCCAAGGGCTTCGTCCTGCTGACCCTGGAAAAGGGCCGCGCGACCGGCGAGCTGGTGGCGGTGTCAACCATTCTGTCGACCGACTACACGACCAGCGTGCTGAAGACCTTCGTGGTCACCCCGGCGGATGGCGGCGGGGTCAAGGCGCTGGCTGAAGCCTGAACCTTCAAATCTCCCGTCATTCCCGCCCTTGTGGCGGGAACCCCTCTATCAGCCGCAAGGGAAGGTGGGGCGGCGCGCCTGGCGCGCCGCTTGCGACGCTCGTGCGAGCGGAACCAGGGTTTCCCGCCACAAGGGCGGGAATGACGGGAGTGATGGGGTAGTTACCGCCGCTCCAGCGCCAGCCGCAGGCCAAACGCGATGAACACGCCGCCGCTGATGCGGTCGAGCCAGCGCACCACGGCCGCCTCGCGCAGCAGGCCGGCCAGCGGCGCGGTGGCGGCGATGAGCAGGCCGGCCCAGGCCAGGCCCAGCAGCACGTGGATCCCGGCCAGCATCGTGCCGAACACTGCGGGACTCGCGCCGGCGGGCGTGAACTGCGGCAGGAACGAGATGTAGAACACTCCGACCTTGGGATTGAGCAGGTTGGTGAACAGCCCCCGCCGGAACGAGTCGCCCAGGCCGCCGCCGGTGGGCGACACCGCGCCCGGCTCGAAGCGGTCGCGGGGCTTCCACAGCATCTTGACGCCCATCCAGACCAGATAGGCCGCGCCGGCCCACTTCAGGGCGGTGTAGGCCAGCTCCGAGGCGGTCAGCAGCGCCCCGGCCCCGAAGGCCGCGGCCATGCCCCAGACCAGGCAGCCCATCCCGATGCCCATGGCCGCCGCCGCCGCCCGGCGCGGGCCTTCGGTGGCGGCGCTGCGCAGGACCAGCGCGGTGTCGAGGCCCGGCGTGATGGTCAGAAGGCTGGCGGCCAGGGTGAAGGCCAGCAGGGCCTCAGGCGTGGTCATGGACGTGCTCTTCTTCCCGCTCGACCAGCTGGCCGTTCTCCCAGACCCGATAGAAGCACGAGCGGAAGCCCACGTGGCAGGCCCCGCCGTCGCCCTGCGGCCGCACCTTGATGACCACGGCGTCCTGGTCGCAGTCGATGCGCACCTGCGTGACGATCTGCAGCTGGCCGCTGGTCTCGCCCTTCTTCCACAGGCCGTTTCGCGAGCGGCTGAAATAGTGGGCCACGCCCGTGTCCAGCGTCAGCTTCAGGGCCTCGTCGTTCATCCAGGCCAGCATCAGGATCTCGCCGGTGTCGGCATGCTGGGCCACCGCCGCCACCAGGCCGTTGGCGTCGAAGCGCGGGGCCAGGGCGACGCCCCGTTCCAGGGCCTGCTTGTCGGGGGCGGCGGGGAAGATCTGGCTGGTCATCAAAGACATATGGCGCAAAGGGGGCAGTTCAGGCTAGCCTCCGCGCACCGGCGGGGGACGGGAACGACAGGGACGATGGACCTCAAGTCCAGGATCAAGGATGGCGTGGCGGCGCTGGACCGCCGGGCGCGTCCGTGGGCGCAGCGCTCGAAGGCCAACAGCTGGGCCTACGAGTTCCTGCTGTTCGGCCTCAAGCAGGCCTGGGCCTGCCTGTTCGGCGGCCTGATGCTGGTGCTGCTGGTCGGCACCTATCTGTTCTGGCCGCATGACGCGGTCCTGGCCCGCTACGACTTCCTCGTCATCGCCTCGGTCGCCATCCAGGCCCTGCTGCTGCTGCTCAAGCTGGAGCGCTGGGACGAGGCGGCGGTGATCGCCATCTTCCATCTGGTCGGCACGGCCATGGAGATCTTCAAGACCGCCCATGGCTCGTGGATCTATCCCGAGGCCAGCGTGCTGCGGATCGGCGACGTGCCGCTGTTCACCGGCTTCATGTACGCCTGCGTGGGCAGCTATATCGCCCGTATCTGGCGACTGTTCGACATCACCTTCATCCGCTACCCGCCGTTCTGGAGCGCCCACGTCCTGGCGGTGCTGATCTATGTGAACTTCTTCACCCATCACTATGTCACCGACATGCGGCTGGGGCTGTTCGCCCTGTCGGCCCTGCTGTTCGGCCGCACCTGGTTCGTGTTCACGCCCGACCGCGTCCAGCGCCGGATGCCGATGCTGCTGGGCCTGATGCTGGTGGCGCTGTTCATCTGGCTGGCCGAGAACCTGGGCACCGCCGCCGGCGCCTGGATCTATCCCAGCCAGCGCGAGGGCTGGCACATGGTGCCGATCGAGAAGCTGGGCGCCTGGTACCTGCTGATGACCATCAGCTTCGTGCTGGTCAGCCTCGTCCACCGCCCGCTCGACGCCTGCGTCGAACGCCTGCGCGAAGGCATCCGGGCGGCGGCCTGATCGCCGGAGAAACTTCGGCGGGGGCGGCCTGGACGTGCTATAAAGGGTCATGCGCCGGAGAGCGCTAGACGAGGTCCCGTTCGCGGCGCTCTCGACCTGCTCGGCGATTTGTCGATCCCATCCGTTTCTGTTCATCGCCGCCGGCGTCCGGCGCGAAACCCCCGTTGTCGGGGGCGCGACGACGCCTGCGACGCGCCTGGAGGACGTTCATGTCCCACCCCAAGACGATCGACGAGCGCCCGCCGCGTCTGTCGCGCGACCTGCGCCTGCTGGCGCTCTCGGAGGCCTTGCGCCGCTACGCGGTCAGGCTCCAGCCCGACGTCAACGCGGCCGGCCTGCTGGCGCACCGCGCCCTCGCGGCGGCCTTCGCCAGACCGGTGAGCCCGGGCGGCGAGGCGGCCGGGGCCATGGAGGCTGGGCTGCGGGACCATGTCGACCGCAATCTGGTCGACGACGGGGCCAAGGCGTCCTCGAAGTCGGCGGCGCCCCATGACCGATCGTGATCCTCCCCGTCGCCCGCCCTTCGGCCCTCACGACTACGAGTTGACCTATGGCTGGCGGGACGAGGCGCTGAACGTGACCATCGGCGGCAAGCTGGCGACGCCGCCCGTGATCGGCGACGTCTACACGCTGGGTTCGCCGGGCGGCATCCAGGACTTCACCGTGGTGCATCTCAGTCGTGAGGGCGGCCGTGGCTGGCTGGCCCGCTGCACCGCCACGCCCGACGACGGCCATGGAGGCGAGCGGTGAGCGACGATCTCGACCAACTGCGACGCGAGAACGAATACCTCAGGCGCCGGAACGCCCAGCTGCAGGCCGAGGCCTCGGACCTGGCCAGCGAGGTTCTGCGGCTGCAGCAGCATCTGGGCCGCCTTGCGGTGCGCGCCGCGACGGCGCCCAACCCCCTGTCGGGAGGACAATAGATGGATCTGCCGCCCCAGCACGTCTCCGCCCTGCGCAACCTGGCGCGCAAGAAGCTCGGCCACGATGTCGACTGGATCAACATTTCCGATGCGCGCGCCCTCACCGACCAGGGCCTGGCCGAACGCGGCCGCACCGGCTGGGTGATCACCCGGGCCGGCGAAGCGGCGCTGTCGGAGCACGAGCGGGGTTAGCGCCAGATCCTCCCCCTCTGGGGGAGGTGGCCCAAAGGGCCGGAGGGGGGCGTTTTCAGCCGCCGTGGCGTTGGCCGATTTCGCGGCCACACCCCCCTCAGTCGCTTCGCGACAGCTCCCCCAGAGGGGGAGCATCTTTGCGGCCTTACTTCCTCACCAGGTCCATGAACCGCTGCTGCAGGACCTTGTCGGTCTTGAACACGCCGCGGAACTGGGTGGTGATGGTCGAGACGTCGTGGTGGTGCACGCCACGGGTCGACATGCACTGGTGCTCGGCGTCGATCAGCACGGCCACGCCGGCGGCCGAGAGGTGATCCTCGATGGCGTCGGCGACCTGCATGGTCATGGTTTCCTGCGTCTGCAGGCGCTTGGCGAAGATCTCGACCAGGCGCGCCAGCTTCGACAGGCCCACGACCTTGCCGGTGGGCATGTAGGCCACCCAGGCCTTGCCCAGGAACGGCGCCATGTGGTGCTCGCAATGGCTCTGCACGTCGATGCCGCGCAGCATGACCATGTCGTCATAGCCCTGCACGTCCTCGAAGGTGCGCGACAGCTCCTTGGCCGGATCGCCGTGATAGCCGGCGAACCACTCGCCATAGGCGTCGACCACGCGCTGGGGCGTGTCGAGCAGGCCTTCGCGGTCGGGGTTGTCGCCCGCCCAGGCCAGCAGCGTGCGCACGGCGGCCATGGCTTCGTCGCGGGTGGGGCGCTGGGCGGGTTCAAGATCAAGACCGGTGTCGTCAGAGCCGATCAGGGTTCGCTCGCGGGTCAGGGCGTCCATGTTTTCGCGGGGTTTCTTTCCACGGGCTGAGTTGCGCCAGGACGCCTGTCGTCCTGGAATTACGCGTGCCACCCGTTAAAGGGCGCGCCCTTCACGTCGTTAAAGACGTGGTTCGAAGGCGCGCACCTCGCTATATGGGTCCGGTTTTTCGTTCCGACAACACCCTTCCGCTGCGTCAAGGCGACCGACTTTTCATGACCATCAGGCTCTACGACACCATGGCGCGCGAGAAGCGCGACTTCGTTCCCGCCGATCGCGACCGGGTGACGATGTATGTCTGTGGACCGACGGTCTACGGTTACGCCCACATCGGCAACTTCCGTCCGGTGGTGGCCTTCGACGTGCTGTTCCGCCTGCTGCGCCACGAGTTCGGCGACGAGGCGGTGGTCTATGCGCGCAACGTCACCGACGTCGACGACAAGATCAACAAGAAGGCCGCCGACGAGGGCGTCGAGATCAAGGTCATCACCGACCGCTATCTCGAAGCCTATCACCAGGACGCCGATGCGCTCGGGGCCCTGCGCCCGACGCTGGAGCCCAAGGCCACCGACCACATCGGCGCCATCGTCGAGATGATCGGCAAGCTGGTCGACAATGGTTCGGCCTACGCCGCCGACGGCCACGTGCTGTTCGACACCCAGAGCTTCCCCGACTACGGCCAGCTTTCCGGCCGGCCGCTGGACGAGATGATCGCCGGCGCCCGCGTCGAGGTCGCGCCCTACAAGCGCCACCCGGCCGACTTCGTGCTTTGGAAGCCCTCCAAGGAGAACGAGCCGGAGTGGGAAAGCCCGTGGGGCGCGGGCCGTCCGGGCTGGCACATCGAGTGCTCGGCGATGATCGACAAGCAGCTGGGCCTGCCGATCGACATCCACGCCGGCGGCATCGACCTGCAGTTCCCCCACCATGAGAACGAGGTGGCGCAGGGCCGTTGCGCTCACGGGCTGCCGACCTACGCCCGCTACTGGATGCACAACGGCTTCCTCGACATGGCCGGCGAGAAGATGTCCAAGAGCCTGGGCAACGTCATCATCCCGCACGAGCTGGTGAAGACCGTGCCGGGCGAGGTGGTGCGCTGGGCCCTGCTGAGCGCCCACTATCGCCAGCCGCTGGACTGGACGCCCGAGCTGCTGGACCAGAGCCGCAAGTCGCTGGACCGCCTGTACGGCGCCCTGCGCCGCGCCAAGGACGTGGTTGCCGACCAGGCCGTCGAGGCCCCGCAGGAGGTGATGGACGCCCTCTGCGACGACCTCAACACCCCGGCCGCCGTGGCCAAGCTGTTCGAGGTCTCCAGCGCCATCGAGAAGGCCGTGACCGCCGGCGACCTGACTGAGGTGGCGATCCACAAGTCGCGCCTGCTCGAGGCCGGCGCGCTGATGGGCTTCCTGCAGGCCGATCCCGACAGCTGGTTCGAAGGCGACGCCTCCGACGAGCTCAAGGCCCAGGTCGAGGACCTCCTGGCCCGCCGCGTCGCCGCCCGCGCCGCCAAGGACTGGACCGCCGCCGACGCCATCCGCGGCGAACTCGACGCCCTGGGCGTGGTGGTCATGGACAGCCCGACCGGGGCCACCTGGCGGATGAAGGACTGAGCCTCGAGATGCTCCCCCTGAAGGGGGAGCTGTCGGCGCAAGCCGACTGAGGGGGAAGTAAGCGCGGAACCTCCCCCTCTGGGGGAGGCGATCGCGCAGCGATCGGTGGGGGGCGTGTTCTCGAACCCGCCGACGCTACGGCAGCTGAAAACGTCCCCCCTCCGGCCGTCTGGGCCACCTCCCCCAAAGGGGGAGGATCCCGATTACCGCGCCGTAGATCCCCCGTTCTCCGGATCGGGCGGCAGGCCGGTCTTCGGATCACGCGGCACGGGCGCGAAGCCCTCGGCGATGAACAGGTCGGTG
>Ga0247823_10000546_pt1 | contig 31593 bp, 32 predicted proteins | sample 13C_PalmiticAcid_2_FD_192426 | JGI IMG/M metagenome (GOLD analysis project Ga0247823, IMG submission 192426) | Soil microbial communities from agricultural site in Penn Yan, New York, United States - 13C_PalmiticAcid_Day30 | ecosystem: Environmental > Terrestrial > Soil > Agricultural land...
GGCAGACGCCATAGACGATGGCCAGCCCCTCCATGGAGGTGAAACCCGCGATCGCCGCCCCGACCAGGCCGCCAAAAGCCACCCAGGGCGTCCAGGTCTTCAGCACCTGTTCGTCCACCGCCCCATGCGCCCGGTGCGTCGCCAACGACCGCAGGGACGTCGCCACAATGGTCAGCAGGGAGGTGCCGATGGCGACGTGCAGATTGCTTTCGCCCCCCACGCCCAGCACCGAAAAGGCGTAAAACAGCGCGGGCACCAGCACCGTCCCTCCGCCGACCCCGAACAGGCCGCCGATCAGACCCGCCACCGCCCCCGCTGCGATCAGTGCAGCAGCCATCATCAGCAGTTCGGTCAGGGGCAAAGCGCTCATGGTTTGGGCATAGCGGTGCAGTTCGCCAGCGTCATCCCGGAAAGGGCGTCAGTCGCCCTTCTTCTTTTCGCTATCCCCCCGCTCTCGCGATGCTCGCCGAAGGATGACGGAAGTAATGAAGGGTCAGGCCGCTTCTTCGCTCTCGCCCAACCGCGCCTGCCGCGCCTCGGCCTCGCGCACGGCCTCGACGGCGCGGTCCACGACCTCCAGCCCGGCCCCGGCCTTGACGCCTTCGACCGTCAGGATGCGACGGAAAGCCCGCGCCCCGGCCCGGCCATGCATCAGGCCCAGCATATGCCGCGCCATGCTGGCCAGATGCGCCCCTTCGGCCAGCCGCCGGGCCATGTATGGGCGATAACGCTCGATGGCGGCGAAGGGATCGACGTCCTCGACATCCATCCCGAACAGCCGCCGGTCCACCTGCCCCAGCAGAGCCGGCTCATGATAGGCGGCGCGGCCCAGCATGACGCCGTCCAACTTCACTCCATCCGTGTCATCCAGATGCGCCTCGGCCTGGTCCAGATCGCCGATGCCGCCGTTGATGCAGATGGTCAGGTGCGGCCGCTCTCGCTTCAGACGCCGCACCAGATCATAGTCCAGGGGCGGCACGTCGCGGTTTTCCTTGGGCGACAGGCCCTTCAGCCAGGCCTTGCGCGCATGGACGACGAAACTGGTGATCCCCACCGCCGCCGAGGCGTCGACCGTGGCGAACAGGCTGACCTCGGGGTCCTGATCATCGACCCCGATGCGGCATTTGACCGTGGCGGGAACGCTGACCGCCTCCCTGATCGCCGCCATGCAGTCGGCCACCAGTTCAGGCTCGCGCATCAGGCAGGCGCCGAACTTGCCCGACTGCACCCGGTCCGACGGGCAGCCGACGTTCAGGTTGATCTCGTCATAGCCATGGGCCTCGCCGATCTTCGCCGCCTCGGCCAGCTGCGCCGGGTCCGACCCGCCCAGCTGCAAGGCCACCGGATGCTCGACCGCGTCAAAGCCCAGCAGCCGTTCGCGGTCCCCGTGGATCACCGCCGGGGCCGTGACCATCTCGGTATAGAGGAGCGCCCGGCTGCTGAGCGCGCGGTGAAACGCCCGGCAGTTGCGGTCGGTCCAGTCCATCATCGGGGCGACGGACAGTCTGTGCGGCGGGTGTTGCGTCATGACCTCAAGGGGCGCGAGCATTCAGGCGATGGCCGCGTCCTATAGAGGCATCGCGCCCAAAACGCGACCGACGCGCCGCGAGCCGTCAGTCCCGAACCAGTCCGCCGTCGACCACCAGGTTCTGTCCCGTCACCGCCCGGCTCCACGGCGAGGCGAAGAACAGGACCGCGTCTGCGAACTCCTGCGGCGTCGTCACCGAGCGCAGCGGCGTCATCCCGGCGATCAGGTCGAACACCGCGTCCGGAGTCGCCGCGCTGGCGTCCGTGGTCCTCAGCAGACCGCCCGAGACCATGTTGACCGTGATCCCCGACGGCCCCAGGTCGCCCGCCGCCGTCCGCGTCAGGCTGAGCAGGGCGGCCTTGGCGGCGGTGTAGTCGTGATAGGGCACGACCGGGTTCTGGAACAGGTTGGTGCCGATGTTGACCACCCGGCCGAACGTCTGCGCGCTCATGCCCGGCGCCACAGCCTGGATGACGTTCAGCGCGCCCCGGATCACGGTCGAGAACTGCCGCTCCATGTCTTCCCACGAAATGTCGGCCATCTGCGCCCGCGCGTCGCCGTTGAAGCTGTAGTCCAGGGCGTTGTTGACCACGGTGCTGACCGGCGCGCCGAAATGCGCTTCGGCCTGAGCAACCATGGCCGCGACCGCCGCGCGATCCGTCACATCGGCCTGGATGGCGATGACGCGCTCGCCCAGCTCGGCGGCCAAGCCTTGCGCCTGCTCGCCGCTGGCCCGCCAGTTGATCACCACACGTGCGCCCTGTCTGGCGAAGGCCCTCGCCGCCGCTGCGCCCACGCCGCGCGCGCCGCCGGTGACGAGAACGATCTGATCGCGGATTTCCATGAGAACGACTCGCAGCAAGTGAAACGACCTCAGCCATAGGCCGGGCGACCGCCGAAGGCCAGCCGCGCCTGGGCGAACGCGGGTTGCATTTAGGGAAATTCCTAATTATCCTCCTCCCTATGAACAGCCTGTTCAAAGCCCTGTCGCATCCGGTGCGGCGCCGCATCATCGCCATGCTGCGATCCGGCCCCCTGTCATCCGGCGACATCGCCGCCGCCTTCGACATGAGCTGGCCGACCATCACCGGCCACCTCAATGCGTTGAAGGAGGCCGGCCTGGTCAGCCCCGAGCGCGACGGTCAGTCGATCCACTATCGGCTGGAAATCTCGGCGTTAGAGGAAGCCTTGGCCTTCCTCATGGACCTGAGCGGAACAGGCAAGACGAACGAAGAGGAGACGCCGACATGACCATGCCTCGTTTCACCGTAATGGACGCTTTCACCGCCCTGACCGTCGTCGGCCTGATCGCCGTCGCCGTCTGGATTCAGGTCGCCGGCCCGACGACGCCCCTGCCCATGCATTTCAACATTCACGGTCAGCCTGATCGCTGGGGCGACCGCAGCGAACTGGCGGGCCTGATCGCTTTCATGGCGGCCATGACCGCCGTCACCGCCGGGCCTATGAGCTGGTACGCCAAGCGCACGCCGGACACGGCGCGACGGCGGGGACTGGAGATCGGCCAACTGGTCGCCCTGCTGGCCATCGGCGGCGTCAGCGCCTTCATGCTCTGGACAATCCTGGGTCACGGCGCATCGCGCGCCGCCTCGTCGCTGACGATGAGCGCCGCCCTGATGAGTCTGCTGTTCGCCGTCCTGGGCGCCTTCATGGGTAGGGTCGCGCCCAACCCCATCGTCGGCGTGCGCACGCCCTGGGCCTACAAGAGCCGCCTGGCCTGGGATCGCTCCAACCGACTGGCCGGTCGCCTCTTCTTCTGGCTCGGCCTGCTCGGCCTGATCACCGCCCCGCTTGCGCCCCAGCCCCTGGGCTTCAGCCTGCTGATCGTCGGAGTGCTGATCGCCGCCGGCTGGTCCGTGTTCGAGAGCTGGCGCGTCTGGCGCACCGACGCCGATCGCCAACCCTTCTGATCCCGAAAGCTGACGACGGAGACAAGCATGCTGACCCTCGCCGCCGCGCTGCTGCTCTCGCCTGTTTCGACGTCCGTCGAACTGGCTTCCAGCCCCGCTCCACTGCACGGAACCCTGTTGACGCCGGCCGGCCCGTCGCACGCCGCCGCTGTCATTATCGCCGGTTCCGGTCCCACCGACCGCGACGGCAATAGCCCCATCGGCGTCGCCGGCGGCGTCTATCGCCAACTGGCCGAGGGTCTGGCCGAGCGCGGCATCGCCACCGTCCGGTTCGACAAGCGCGCCATCGCCGCCAGCGCCCCCGCCGCGACCAGCGAGGCTGACCTGACCTTCGACACCTATATCGACGACGCCAAGGCCTGGGCGACTCTCACCGCACAGAAGACCGGCACGCCCTGCGTCTGGCTGATCGGTCATTCGGAAGGCGCCCTGATCGCCCAGGCGGCGGCGGCGGACAATCCGCACGTCTGCGGACTGGTCCTTCTGTCGCCGGTCGGCGTGCGCGCCAATGTCGAACTGCGTCGCCAGCTCGAGCCCAAGCTGCCGCCCGCCGTCAAACCCGAAGTCGATCATATCCTGAGCGAACTGGAGGCCGGGCGCACCGTCGCGGAGACCCCGCCCTATCTGGCCGCGTTGTTCCGTCCCTCGATCCAGCCCTATCTGATCTCCTATTTCGTCGTGGACCCCCAGGCACTGATCGCCGCCTATGATCGTCCGGTTCTGCTGGGCCACGGCTCGACCGACATCCAGGTGGTTCCAGCAAACAGCGAGACCCTTCTGGCGGCGCAACCCAAGGCCAAACGAATTGTCTTCGAGGGTCTGAACCACGTCCTCCGCCCGGCCCCTGCTGACCCGGCTGGCAACGCCGCCACCTATGGCGACGCCTCCATACCTCTGGGCGCCGAGGTCGCTCCTGCCGTGGCCGACTTCATCCTGGCGCAGCGCTGAAACGACCTATCCGTCCAGCTCCGCCCTTGCCTGTTCCGCCAGCTCAAAGAACCGGCGACGCACCTCGGCGGCGTAGGGGTTGTCGTGCTCGATGGCGCGGAACACCGCCGCGCTGTCGTGGCGGACCATGTCCACGCCCTGCATGACCCGTTCGAAGCTGGTCGTGGTCATCCGCGTCGGCAGGGGCTCCATGGCCAGCAGAACCTTGGCGATCAGGTGGGTCAGGCCCTGGACCGTGGCCGCCTCGCGGTCGTGATCCTCGGGACTGACGACGAAGACCTTCAGCGCCAGCGCCCGGCGGCAGAAGGCGGCGACCCGCCACGCCGCCCTGTCGCCGCGCACCGGACAGACGGCGATGCGAAGACCGGCGATACCGTCCTTGCCGCTCTGGGGGCCGAACAGGGGGTGGGTACCGACGATCTCAACGCCCTCCGGCAGACCCTCCAGCATGACCTGCGCCGGCTTCACCTTCACCGAACCGACATCGAGGATCAGAGCGCCGGGCGTGACATGCGGCGCGATGGCCGCGACCGTCTCGGCCAGCACCCCGACCGGCACAGCCAGCACCACCACCGGACAGGTGGCCGCCTCTTCCAGCGTCGTCAGCCGCGCCAGTCCCTCGCCGTCGCTCGCCGCCGGGTCATGAGCGAGGATGTCGAACCATGGCGACAGATGCTTGGCCGTCAGGCGACCGAAGGCGCCGAAACCGATCAGACCGAGTTGGGGTTTGGGGCTGCTCACCCCGCCAGCGTCTCCTGGAAGCGCACCGGCTGGCCGTGGGCCTGACCGATCAGCTCGCCGTCCTTCATCACCACACGGCCGCGCACGATGGTGGCCACCGGCCAGCCTGTCGTCTCGAAGCCGTCGAAGGGGGTCCAGCCGCAGCGGCTGGCCTGCTGGTCATGGGTGATGGTCTTCTTCGCCTTCAGGTCCACGATGGTCAGGTCAGCGTCATAGCTGACGGCCATCCGCCCCTTGTTGGCCGTGCCGAACACGCGCTGCGCCCCGCCCGAAGTCAGGTCGATGAAGCGCTCCAACGACAGGCGGCCGTTCGCCACATGGGTCAGCATCAGCGGCACCAGGGTCTGCACCCCCGGCATGCCCGACGGCGAGGCCGGATAGGGCTTGGACTTCTCTTCCTTCGTATGCGGCGCGTGGTCCGAGCCCAGCACGTCGGCCACCCCCTGCTGCATGCCCCACAGCCACAGGGCGTCGACATGCTCCTGCGACCGGATCGGCGGGTTCATCTGGGCGTAGGCGCCGAGCCGCTGATAGGCCTCGGGCGCGACCAGGGTCAGGTGCTGGGGCGTGATCTCGACGGTGGCGACATCCTTGTGGAAGCGCAGGAACTCCATCTCATCGCGCGTCGTCACGTGCAGGACGTGGATGCGAGCGCCGGTCTCTTTCGCCAGCCCGACCAGACGGCGGGTGGACATGATGGCGCTCTCGGCGTCACGGACCTCGGGGTGGCTGGTCCAGTCGCCGGTGCGGGCCAGACTGCGGCGCTCGACCAGCCGGTATTCGTCCTCGGAGTGGAAGGTGGCGCGACGGCGCACGTTCGACAGAACCTTGCGCACCCCGTCGTCGTCCGCGATCAGCAGGTCGCCGGTCGAGGCGCCCATGAAGACCTTGACCCCGCAGCAGCCCGGCAGGCGCTCCAGATCCGCCAGATGCTCGGCGTTTTCGTGCGTGCCGCCGACGTAGAAGGCGTGGTCGGTCCACATCCGGTCCCTGGCCCGCGCCAGCTTGTCCTCCATGGTCGCCGGGTCGGTGGTGTTGGGATTGGTGTTCGGCATCTCGAACACGGCGACGACGCCGCCCAGGGCCGCCGCGCGGCTGCCGGTTTCGAGGTCTTCCTTCCATTCCAGCCCCGGCTCGCGGAAGTGGACCTGGGTGTCGATGACGCCGGGCAGGACCGTCAGGCCGGTCGCGTCGAACACCTCGCCCGCCGAGGCCTGGGAGAGGTCGCCGATGAAGGCGATGCGTCCGTCGATGACGCCGACGTCCGCCTTGCCGCGTCCGGCGTGGTTGGCGACTTCGCCGCCTCGCACGATCAGGTCATAGGTCTGGGTCATTTGGCGCATCTCCTAAGGTCGTGCGCTTATGCGCGCCGAAGGCTTGAACACGCAAGCCGACGAAGCCCTCCCCCTCGAGGGGGGAAGGGAGATCGTGCGAACTACTCCACCAGTTGCGCCAGCAGCTTCTTCGAGGCCTTCAGCACCCGCTCATAGGGCAGGTCCATCATGTGCTGGATGTGCTGGTTCAGGCGCGGATCCAGGTCGATGAACTCCTGCAGGCTGCGCGGCCCGCGGACAGCCACACCCGTCCAGGGACGGCGCAGGGTCTCGTCCGAGGGGCCGAACACTCCGACCGCCGGCACGCCCGCCGCCACCGCCAGCTGGGTCCATAGCGAATCCCCGCCGATATAGAGGTCGGCCCGCGACAGGGCCGCGACCGTCTGCAATCGCGTCAGCCGCCCCTGCAGCTCGATCACCCGCTCGCGCTTGACGGCAAAACGGATCGAGTGAGCCGCGTCGCGGTCGGCCTCCTCGCCGACGATCATCAGCCGTCCTCCGGCCAGGGGTCCGCCCTCGCCCAGCAGGGACAGGGCCACCTTGGCGTAGCGGTCAGCCGGCCATCGCTTGCCGATCCAGTCCACACCCGGCCCGATGGCCAGGATCGGGCCGTCTTCCGGCGGGATCAGGCCGTCGGCGGCTTCCTGCGTGTCGCGGCCGACAAACAGCTTGGGCGCCGGAATCTCATCCAGTTGCAGCACCCTCGCCGCCTGCTCCACCAGATGGACGTCGGACAGGATCTTGCCCTTCACCGCCCGCTTCTGGCGCCGCAGCTTGCCCGACAGGGTCGAGCCGCGCATGTCGACCACCAGCCCCCAGTTGGTCTCGCGCACCTGGTTCCACAGGGCGATCCAATCCCAGCGCCCGTCGCGATCCAGAACGATCAGCCGTTCCAGCCTTGGAGTGTCCGCAAACAGCGGCGCGCTGGCCGGCGAACCGACGACGGTGAAGGTGGCGTGGGGGATGGCCTCGACCAGATGGGCGAGCGCCCCCGACGAGAGGACCGCCTCTTCAGCGTCCGCCTCGGCGATATAGAGGATCGGGAAACGCCCATGCATCGGGCGACCCTAGAGGGATTCTCTACGGAATTCAGTAGGTGCGACACGAGCCGCCGCCCCGTTCGGACAGCGGCTCCTGTGCAGGCCCTAGGGATTCGCCGCCGACCAGGCCGCGTAAAGGTCCAGCGCTCGCTGCGGGGCCGCCATCCACCAGGAATAGCCGTTGCGGCGGCCGATCGAGATGCCGTTCACATCGTCATGGATGCTCTGATCCTTGTCGCCGAAGATCGGACGCCCCGTGACTAGATCATAGTTGCGCGACCAGATCGGACCGGCGCCGGGCTTGTCGATCAGCTTGCGCCCGTCGTCGGTCATCTCGAACGACTTGTCATAGACCCGCACGGATTCCAGCCAGGCCACGCCGCCGCGGATCGCCGCCTTGACCTCCGGCGACGGATTGGGCTCACCCATCAGGAACTCGAGGATATCGGTGGTCTCGCCGCTGGCGATCGAGCGCGGCTCGTAGTTGCGGGCGCTGGTGGGGACCAGACGCATCGGTTCGACCTGCTGCGGCCAGCCCTGAAGCTGATCGCCCTTGCGCACCTGCGCGGCCAGGGTGACGTCGATCGCCTTCTTCACCGCCTCGGCGGCGCGAACTTCCAGTTCCGGCGGCACGAAGCCGAAGCCCTCGGCGCCGTTGGCCACGTCGCGCAGCACCATGGCGGCTTCGGCCACGGCGTTGTCGTTGAAGGTGATGGAATCGTGGAAGCCGCCTTCCAGCGGCCAGATCTGCGGCCAGCCGCCGTTCGGATACTGGGCGTTCAACAGATAATGGACGCCCTTGATGACGCTGGCGCGCCAGGCGTCGCCCTCGTGTCCCGGCGCCTGGGCCGCGACCTTGGCCAGGTAGCGCATCTCGGTCCAGGTGGAGTTGTTGTCGAGCGTGCCGACGAAGGTCCAGAAGCGGTCGGCCGGAGCGTCGAAATTGGCCGGGTTCTGCTCCATCGTCTCGGCGTCGTTGGAGAAGCGCTGACCGGGCAGGCGCTTGAGGCTGCGGTCCTGGTTCTTGCTCCAGCCGCCGGCCGGGGTCTGGAAGCTGACCACGGCGTCGGCCACGGCGCGAGCCTCGGCCGAGCCATACCAGGCGGCCGGGCGGTCCAGCGGCATGTGCGAGCTGTTGCCGCGAATGGCCAGGGGCGGCGGCGGCGGGGTCGCGCCCGCCGGCAGTTCGGCGGCCAGGGCGGCGCGATCGGCCAGATGCTGGGCCTGCGAGCGGGCCAGATAGTCCGCCCAGACGCCGCGCTCGGCGTCCGGCAGGGCGCCGATCCGGTCGATGGTCAGGCCGACCGCCGGCGTATTGGCGCGAATGACCTCGGCCCGCGCGGCGCCGGAGCCAGTCGCCGCAGCGACGGTCAGGGCGAGAAGGGAGATGGTGAAGGCGTGTCTCACTGGATGCGTTTCCCGACTGCGTTCGACTTGGGTGTCGATTTCACTATGTCAGATAACATTCTACATAATGGCACTGACAGCAAGTCACGCCTTGTCAATGCGGCTCCGAATTTCGCGCTGGATGCGCTAAGATCCCGCCGATGAGCCTTCCCCTTCTGCCTGACCGGACCTGCGGCGGCTGCGTCGAGTGCTGCCGCGTCATCCCGCTGGACCTGCCCGAGCTGGCCAAGCCGACGGGCGAGCTATGCGGCTATTGCATCGACGGGGCGGGCTGTTCGGTCCATGAGGTCCGGCCCCAGACGTGCCGCGTCTGGTTCTGCCTGTGGCGGGCGGTAGAGCTGTCGAACGACTGGCGGCCCGACCGCAGCGGCGTCATCATCCGCCCCGACGGTGTCGAGCGGGGCGAGATCACCTTCTATGTTGTGCGCCGCTCGGACTTCCTGGCGGACATGGACTTCTTCGCTGCGGTCGCCGGCTGGATCGCCGAGGGGGTCGAGGTCGCCCTCAGCATCCCCGGCCCGGTCGGGACCTATCCGGCCCGCGCCGTCGTCACCGACTGGCTGCGCCCCGCCATCGAGGAAGGCGATCCCGAAGATTTCCTCGGCCGGGTGATCGCCTCTCTGGACCGGCTTTCCGAGCATGACTTCCAGCCGGACGGGATCGTCGCGCGGTATACGGTGGTCTGAGGCCTTCTCCCCTTGCGGGAGGATGCGCTCAAGCCGCCGAAGGCGTTAACGCGCCAACCCTTCTCCCCTTGTGGGAGAAGGTGGCTCGCGCAGCGAGACGGATGAGGGGTGTCGGCGGCGGCGTTTGAAGTTCTGGCTTCCTCTCCTCGCGCGCCCTTTTGTATGTCGCCCCCACCCCTCATCCGAGCGCCTCCGGCGCCCACCTTCTCCCGCAAGGGGAGAAGGGGTGATGTTACGGGTTTGTTTCTCTTCAGATTTGTCCACGCTCAAGGCCTGCTCAGGGCCTATCCAGCTTATGGAGAGTCAAGGACTTAGGCCCTGAGGCGACACAGACCCTGCACAGGGAGCCGCCCCGATGGCCTTTTTGATCGACCCCCAGGAACTGAAGCCTGGCCTTATCCTCTTCCGCCGCGCGGACGTTCAGCACCGCAACTGGTATTGCCGCATCAAGGTGCCCGGCTCGGACAGATACAAGACGGTCTCGCTCCGCACCGCCGATGTGACCACGGCCAAGGAGGCCGCCTTCGACGCCGACGCGGATCTGCGCTTTCGCGTGAAGCATGATGTCCCGGTGTTCAACCGGACCTTCGCCCAGATCGCGAAGATGTACGCTGGCCATCAGCAGGCCCGCTCGGAGGCAGGTGAGATCACTCACCATCGCTGGGAGGTAGTGGAGTCCATAATTCGCGCCCAGATCAATCGCTACGTGGGCGCCAAGCAGATCGCCCACATCTCGCACGATGACTTCCTGGGCTATCCCCTCTGGCGCCGACAGAACGGGCAAGGTCGTGGCGGACGCCCCGTGTCGGACGCCACCATTCGCTATGAGATGTCCATCTTCCGATCGGTCATCGCCTTTGCAGCCGGCAAGCGGTTCGTTCCGGAAAGTCACGTCTACAAGGGCAAGCTGCCGCTGGCGAAGGTGCGCCGGGAGGAGTTCACGCCTGACGAGTACCGCAAGCTCCACACCTTCGCGCGTGGCTGGATCAAACGCGCGAGAACCAGGAAGTTCGAGTGGCATCGCCAGCTCGCCTACAACTTCATTCTTATCATGTGCAACACAGGCATGCGCCCGGCTGAAGCCAAGAACCTCCGCTGGAGGGACGTGGCGATCCGAACAGATAGTGACGGCCGACGCATGGTCGTTCTGCACGTGCGCGGGAAGGACAAGTCACGCCAGTTGGTCGCGGCCGGGAACGTTGCTGACTACTTGGAGCGAGTTCGCTCCCTGACAACCCATGAGACGGCGCCCGAGGGCGCCGTCTTCGTCAACGGCAAGGGTGATCCCGCAGCCACCCTTTACGCCGATCAGATCGAAGCGCTCCTGAGAGAAGCAGGCCTGCTTCTCAGCGCCTCAGGCTCGACGCGCTCCACCTACTGCTTCCGCCATACCTACGCGACCTTTCGGCTGACCGAAGGCGTGGACGTCTATTTCCTGTCCAAGCAGATGGGCACGTCGGTGAAGATGATTGAAGACCACTACGGCCACATCAATCCGGTGAAGAATGCTGCTCGCATCCTACAAGGGTTGCCGGGGTGGGAGATTGTTTAGATCAGTGGTGAAGGCGTTCGTCTCAAGTGCAGCAGCTAAATCCCAACTTGTCCTTTCATCTCACGCAGGCGACTTGATCAATCCAGGCATAGCGATCCAAATTCCCTCTCTCTCCGCCCAACTAAAGGGGTTGCGCCGCCAGCCTATTGATTCCCGGTATCGCAACAAGACTATAGGATCAGAAAGTAGATTCTCGACCCGTCGCTCAAAATGAGCTTGATCGGCATAGAGATCGATTACGCGATACTTCATACCTACACCTTGCTCAAACCATGTCTCCCCCTGGTAATGGGTTGATCCCAATATGAGAGATAGGTAGTGGAGATCTACAATAGGCACGCCATCGCGGGACAGCCCGACTCCGTATGAGTTACTAAGAACCACTACGGGAATGAATTTCAACTGCTCAACTTGAACGTCGCCCTGAACGCCTAGGCGGGCAGCGACAACCCTGCGGTTCTCCTGGGTCCACTCGAGCTTCACCTTCGCCTGCTCAGCGGCTTTGGCAAGATTCCGTAGATGGTTGTGTTGCTGTAAAGCGCTGCTCGGACCGGTGAAGCATTTGACCTCGCCAACCAAAACGGTGCTGCCGACGCGCACCAGAAGGTCAATTTCCTCACCTGCTCCACGCCGCCGCCTGACAGGGTCCGGATCAACAATTGCGTCCTCTAGGGCAGGATTGCTGCCAATTGCTTCCGCGAGCTTAAGCCGAACATGGGATTCAAAGGGCTTGCCCCGTCCCTTGACGCCGTTCTGGTCGGACACGCCGCCCATTTCGAGCCAGGCCTCGACTCGCTTCTGCGGAGTCCCGACCAGTAGCGGGGCGAGGAAAAGATAGATCCTGTCGCCGCCGGGCGCCGGAATAAATGGCGTAGTCCACAGACCTGCGCCGAACAGGCGCTTCGTGTCTGTCGGGTCGCAAGTGAAGATCGAAATTATCGTGGCGGCCTTAGCCTCATCAATCGCCAACGCCTCGACAAGAAGCCGGGTTAGGTCAGCAAGATCCACAGGGATGGCAAAGCGCCCGACCCCTTTGTCGTCATCGAAGAACGGGGGGCCGAGTTCCGCGATAACCAAGCTCGCCAAATCCTCTAGCACCCACCAAGCGGCATTGAGGTCGTGACAAGTTAGATTGCCAACTCCAATGCGAGGCAAGGGCTCATTGAGAAAGAGACCAGTGTAGAGCCGCTGAAGTGACTCAAACTCGGCCACATGGGCGCGCTGCAGGGAGTTTCGGCCATCCGCATCGCCCACAAGGAAGCGCCGCCGTCCATTCTCCCGGCGCTTCAGCTTGACCACAGTTCGCCGGTTGACCGGCGACGCGGCCCTGGTTGCCCGACCTGCAACAACTGCGGCGCCCATGTTCATGAGGAGTTCGTAGGAGGCTAATGCCTCCTGCCTCAGCGTCCAGATCACCCAATGTTCCGCTAACTGACGATCTGAGGGCGTGTCCACCGGCACGCCAGCCCCATCATGGACCAGAACGTGCCCAGACCAGAGGGCGTGCTGCCAAAGACCACGAAGGCTGTTCTCCAAAGACGCAGCCCGAAGATTGAGCATTCCCGACTCAATGTGCATTGACGTCAGCGCTGCGGGCTCGGCTTCCGGCATGGCCCATATGTCCGCGAGTCGGACGGGGGCAGTATCTACGAGCGTAGTGTAGAGATCTTCAGCATTGAACTCCTGACCGTTTGATGTCTTGATCAGCTTCTGAGCCAAATGTTCAACATGAATGGGGCCAGATTCCAATGCTACGCGGCGTATATCTTTCGCTTTTATCCTCGCTGTAAGAAACTGCTGGTTCAGCAGTGCCGCCAACAAGCGGACATCTTGTTCTCTTGACAACCCTATGTGAGGAACTTCTTCACGAACAACCCCGCGTGCCCTGCCGTACATCAAGGCGCTGGCCACGAGGTCGCGATCCCGCTTTGTAATCGATTTCAGCGCCTCGATCGCGGCACGCCAAGCGGCGAAATCGAATTGATTACTTGTAGGATGGGGCAGCTTCCCGCCTTTGAGCAGCGTAACGATTTCCGATTGCTGCTGATCCTGCCATTCCATGGGTTATATCCTGGTGGAGATTCGTGCGTGGAAGGGCTTCATGCATGGTGTGTAATGGAACATGAGGCACACACCACTCCACAAGAGGCACCACTCGGCCAAGTTGACTACCTAGGCCCGCAAGGGACGGGTACCGATTTGGTCCAGCGCAACATATCCCGCCTGAACCGGTTGAGGGGGCGATACGGTACACCTCATTTTTTGATCTTGGGCGCGCCACCCATCACGATAGGCGTCGGAATGCCATCTTTTCGATCATTCGATATTCACCGATTGCGTAAATTTTCTCGACTTTCCTCGTAGCATCGCATCAAATACCTTGTGAAGGTGCTGACCCTAAACTGGCGCGGGCACAGGTTTGTTACTTCGAGACAGATACATTTCTCTTGCCCTATCTTGAGATCACCTATTGCCTGACTACGATTTTCACACACTCTCTCCCGCAGATTTCGAGGACCTGAGTCGGGACCTCGTCCAAGAGCGGGACGGAATCCAACTCGAGAGCTTTAAGTCGGGTCGTGACGGCGGCATCGACTTCCGGGCGGCGCGCGGTTCCGGCCAAACCGTGCTGCAATGCAAGCACTATGAACGTTCTGGCTACAAGGCTCTGCTCCGCGACCTAAGGAAAGAGAAGCTCAAGCTCGATAGGCTCCGCAGGCCGGTCGCTCGCTATATGGTCGCCACATCGGTGGCGCTTTCCCCGCCTCAGAAAGAAGAGATCGTCGAGGCGCTTGGGTCGATCCTGGTGACTGGGGACATTCTGGGAGCTAGCGACCTCAACAATTTGCTCGGCCAATTTACAAAGGTCGAAACACAGCATTTCAAGCTATGGCTTTCGAGCGCGGCTGTCCTTCAGAGGGTCCTCCACAACGCTGAGGAAACCCAGAGCAACTTTGAGGTCCAGCGGGTTCAGAAGGTGATAAAGCGCGTCGTGCGAACGCGCGCCTATCCGCTAGCAAGAGACAAGCTTGATCGGGATCGGGTGGTTGTCATCGCGGGACCGCCCGGGGTAGGTAAGAGTACTCTAGCCGACATCCTGCTATATGATCACCTATACCTTGGTTATAAGGTAATAGTTGCTCGCAACAGTTTCGCCGATGCTAGAAAACTCTACGTTGGTGGCAAGGCTATATTTCACTATGATGATTTTCTCGGCCGGACTTATTTAGGCGAGGCGGGCTCCGCCTTCAGTAGCAGCGGCGACCGATTCATCGCTGACTTCGTGGAATTTGTCCGCGAAAACCCGGAAACACGGCTCGTCCTAACGACCCGCGAACACCTATTTCGACAAGCTGAAGCCGGATCCGAGCGCTTTCGTGACATTCTGATGGATAGAGACAAGGTCACGATTACGCTTCATCACGTTAGCGAATCCGACCGCGCGCGTATTCTTTACAACCATATACATTTTAACGATCTGCCAGATGAATACAGAGCGGAGCTTTTGGCGGATGAATTCTATATAGAGATCATTCGGCACAAGAAATTTTCGCCACGGATCATAAACTGGATAGCGGATTATCGCCGCATAGCCGACACCCCGGTATCGGAGTTCCAAGATTTCGTGCGAAGGCTTTTGGCTAACCCGGCCGAGATCTGGCGACAGGCCTACACGCACGAAATCGGTAATGGCGAACGGAGCCTCCTCCTGGCTCTCCATTCTTTGTCGGACCGCAGTTCGATCTTCCGCTTGCAAGAGGCCTTCGGCTCTCTCCATGCCGTGCGGGCGGAGCGCTACAATTTCACGACCTCTCCCGAAGATTTTGAGGTGGCGCTTAGGACACTTACGGGCACCTTTATCAACTTTGTAGACGCCTTCACGGTAGAGTTTCTCGACCCATCGGTGATCGATTTAATGAATGGCGTCTTACGCAAGGGACCGCAGAACGCAGTTGATATCGCGGCCGGAGCCACATCGATTAGCCAAGTCTGGAACACTTGGCGGTTGGCAAATGGAGACGGTGGCGGCGCGATCAGAAGCGCCTTGGCCGTTGCGCCGGCGAAGCTAGCGGCCGGTCTTTCGGCCGGCCTTGACGCTCCGCTTCGAGGAGCCCAGGGCGGCATGTCTTTTGAGTTTGCGCCATCGATTGAGGAGCGAGTTAGCTACATTCTCCAAATTGCCGATGCGCTGCCTGCGCCTCAACTTGTGGCCCTTATTGAGCCTGCCCTTAGACAACTGCATGACAGTTGGCGCCTAAACAGATCAGGCCATATTGAGAACGGCGCGGAGATCATCGCTTTGTTGGGGCGCGGGGGCTCCATCGGCGGCGTTTCTTTTGGTCAGTTTATTGAACCGCTCGCGGAGGCACTGCTGGAAATCGTTCGCGTTGAGGTGGAGCCCGCCCAGGCGGTCACTCTGCTCGGCGTCCTAGACACCGACGCCGCTCGCCACGCCGCCCAATGGGGCCTTAGCAACTGGCTCACCCACGCGTTCGGCAGCTATCTGCGTGACATGCGATCCACCAGCGACTTCGAGCAAGCCAAGGATAATCTCGAGTGGCTCTCGAAGGAACTGCCAATGGATTTGCATAGCCGGATCTACGAAATCCAGTCCGAGTGGGACCAATTCGAAGAGCATCAATCAGCCTACGAGGACCACCAGATGGAAGAATGGAGAGATCATCGCTACCAATCTCGAGATGAGACGCGATCTGTCCATGATTTATTCGATAGCCTGCGCCGAGATGATGGCTAATCATGTGCTGTATTCGCCTGACTGCGGATTTTCATCTACGAATACGATGTTATCGCGGCTTGTATATTGGCGCGATTATGGCGGACTTTTAATCTTCGCTAGCAGCCCTCAGCTTGTCCAGACGATCAAGACAGATAGCCTCCACCACGTTCTGGAGCACTTGCAGTCGCTCCTGCATCCACTCGAGTTCCTCGGCAGTCACTCGATAATGCTCGGAATACCGCGCCTTCACGTAGGCCGCCCTTAGCAACTCGAAGCACCGCTTCTGGAACTTAGTCTCCGTTGGCCACACGTCGGTAAGTTGGGGGTCGATGGGCTCCGCCGCATTCCGCAGCCGGACCAGATTGTGGGACTTCGGCGTGTACAGCGTCGCGACGAGCAGGACCGCATTGTAGAAGTGCTCCGCCGCCTGATGCAGGTCGAAGGCTGCGATCTTGGGTGCCTCGTCATTGATGGCGTGCTGCGCTTGCCGAAGGAACTGCTGGCCTGCCGTGAAATGCTCGCGGTAGAATTTCTCAGCTTCCTTTAGCGCGGCGTCGCTCGGCAATGGCTGCGGCTCGACGAAGGGATGATCCGGCTCTTCGAACAGCACCACACCCTCGCGCACGATGTCCGCGAAGAAGTACCGGCCCTGGGCCAGTTGATCGTTCACGTCGTCGAGCGAATGAATGATCAGGTCGGCCGGGGTGCGCAGATTGGCGCCCGAGGCGAGGTCCGCGCGTAGGCGCTTCTCAGAGCCCTCCCAGAACTCCAGCACGTCCGTCAGCTTTTCATCGCTGACGACGATGAGCAGATCGAAGTCGGAGAAGTAGCGGCCCACTGGGTCCTCGACCCAGTCGCCCCGAGCGTATGATCCGTAGAGGATGACCTTGAGTATCTGGCCGTCCTTCACGCCCTCGGCGCGACGGTTGGCGATGGCCTTGCCGAACTCGTCCTTCAGGACGCCGAGCACGTGCTCCAGTTCGCGGCGCTTGCCGAGCGGCAGATGGTCGAGACTCGTCTTCATCCGGCGAGTCTTGCCGTTACCGCCGCGCTTCGCAAGGCGAAGCTCCTCGCGGCCGGCTCTGTGGTATTCGCGACGGATCACCATGGGGCGGGAGCATCGCCGCTGGTGGACTCCTTGTCACGCCTGAAGGCGCTGCGACCTTTTCGCTCGAGTACCGGGAGCGAGGCGGTCCGACGGTCCGATTGCAGCAACTCGGCGATCATAAGCATGGCGCCCAGAAGCGTGTTTCGATCATCGCCGGTCAGCTCAATGAGACCCGCCTTCTGCACCAGACCGCCCAGTTCAATCAGGTGGCGTGTGCGGGCGCGCCGCGCGTCCTGACGTTCGTGATGATCGGCCCGCCGCTGCATGGCTTCAGCCCGGCGCATCAGGGCTGGAAGCCGGGCCAGCCTTAGGGTCGTGGCGCGAAGCGCTCGCCGCAGCGGCGCGCGTCCGTTCGCCGCGAAAGAAGGCCTCGCCCCGCTGGCGCCATTGCCTTCGGGCCTGGTCGTCCGTCTCGGCCGCAGCGGCGGCCAGCGCGCCCATTAGGATGTCGGCGCCCAAGGTGTCGGCACCGCTGGCGATGACCAGTTCACCGAGCTGGGTGACACGGCGCGCTTTCAGCGCTGTGGCGCGTCCCGCCAGCGCGGCGAGTTCGGCGTCGATGTCCCTAGGTTTTCGCATGATGACGGCTCTCTCTCTTCCTACGAAGAGCCGCCATCATGCTTTGGTCCTGCCTTTCGCGCGCCTCCGTAAGTATGCGGTGGCGCGCGGGCGTGAGCGGCTTACTTGGCCGCTGGTTTGCGTCCGCGCTTGGCGGGCTTGCGACCGCCCTGTCCGAGGCCCATCGACTTGGCCAGTTCCGACCGCGCGGCGGCGTAATTCGGCGCCACCATCGGATAGTCTTTCGGCAGGCCCCACTTGGCGCGATAGTCCTCCGGGGTGAGGCCGTACTTGTTGAACAGATGGCGCTTCATCGACTTGAAGGGCTTGCCGTCTTCCAGGCAGATGATGTGGTCCGGCGTGATGCTCTTGCGGATCGACACCGCAGGCGCCTGCGGTTCCGGCTCGGGCGCCGCAACCTGCGTCGTGCCGGCCAGTGCGCTATGCACGCCCGCGATCAGGCGCGGCAGAGCGTCGGCGGCGATGGCGTTGTTCGACACGAAGGCCGAAACGATGTCGGCGGTCATGCCGATCAGGTCGGTCTCGGCGGTCAGCTCATCCATGCATTCAGGTCCTGGTGGTGGGGGGAGTAGTTCAGCTCAGCCTTGCACGTTCCTTCACGCCCGGAAACCGGACGCGATGAAGGATCGCGGCTTTCCACCTCCGTAGACTTGCGGGACGCCAGTCCCCGTCACGACGGACATGCTGTCCGGAGTGCGCGCTTATACGTCGTTCCGACGTGCGCTTTCTTGGGGCGCTGCGGCCGTGGCCATCTACCACTTCTCCGCCAAGGTCATCTCGCGTTCGACCGGCCGCAGCGCCGTGGCGGCGGCGGCCTATCGGTCGGCGTCACGCCTGTTCGACGAGCGCACCGAGCAGCCCTTCGACTACAGCCGCAAATCCGGCGTGCTGCATTCGGAGATCCTGCTTCCGGACGGTGCGCCCGAGCGCTGGTCCGACCGGCAAGCGCTCTGGAACGAAGTCGAATGGAGCGAGAAGCGCAAAGACGCCCAGCTCTCCCGCGAGATCGAATTCGCCCTGCCCAGAGAGATGCAGCCCTCAGACGCTGTCGAACTGGCCCGCGCCTTCGTTGAGCGGGAGTTCGTACGGCGCGGCATGGTCGCTGATCTCAACGTCCACTGCGACATCGGCCAAGACGGTCTCCCCAAGCCCCATGCGCATGTGATGTTGGCGCTGCGAGAGGTCGGCGCCGACGGCTTCGGCGCAAAGGCGCGGGACTGGAACAGCATCGGCCTTCTGGAGCACTGGCGTGACGCCTGGGCCGAGCATGTGAACGTCCGCCTGGCCGAACTCGACCTCGATATCCGCATCGATCGCCGGAGCCTCAAGGATCAGGGCATCGAGCTTGAACCCCAGTTCAAGATCGGCCCGGCCGCCGCGCGATCTGAAGCGCGCGGTCGGGCCTCAGAACGGGCCGAACAGCATCGCGACATCGCCCGGAGAAATGGCGACCGGTTGCTGCGCAATCCGGCCGCCGCCTTAGAAGCCCTGACCCACACGCAGGAGACTTTCACCCGCCATGATCTGGCGCGCTTCGTCTTCCGCCACACCGACGGCAAGGACCAGTTCGACCGGCTCCACGCCAGAATACTGGCGTCGCCGGAGCTGGTGCCGCTGGGAGCCGACGCGCGTGGACGGGAGCGCTTCACCAGCCGCGATCTGATCCGCACACAGGAGGCCATGCTCCGGGCGTCTGACCGGCTGGAGAACCAGCCTCATCACGCCATCACGGAACGCTCCGGCCGTGCGGCCAGAGCGGAAATGGCGGCTGTGGGCCAACTCGGCGACGAGCAGGTGCTGGCGGTGGCGCATGTGCTGTCCGCCGGGTGTCTGGCGGCGGTCGTCGGCTATGCCGGCACCGGCAAGAGCACGGCGCTGGGCGTGGCGCGCGCGGCATGGGAGGCGGAGGGCTATCGGGTCGTGGGGGCGGCGCTCAGCGGCATCGCGGCGGAGAATTTGGAGAAGGGCTCGGGCATCCAGTCACGGACGCTGGTGAGCCTGGAATACGCCTGGGCGCGGGACAGGGATCACCTGACGCGCGACGATGTGCTGGTCATCGATGAGGCGGGCATGGTCGGGACACGGCAGATGCGCCGTATCCTCGAAGCGGCCGAACTCGGCGGCGCCAAGGTCGTGATGGTTGGTGATCCCGAGCAGCTTCAGGCCATTGAGGCCGGGGCGCCGTTCCGGCAGTTGGTCGAGCGACACGGCGCCATGGAGATCACCGAGGTGCGGCGCCAGCGGGACGGCTGGCAACGGCAGGCGACCCGGGAACTGGCGACGGGTCGAACCCAAGCCGCGATCGCGCGCTATGACGCCGCTGGGGCCGTCCACGGGCACGACACGCGCGATGAGGCGCGACGGGCGCTGGTGGCGGACTGGATGGCCGACCGGCAGCACGATCCGGCCGCGTCCCAGATGCTGCTGGCCTACACGCGGGCGGACGTGGCGGAGTTCAACCGGCTGGCGCGCGAGACGCTGCGAGCGGCCGGAAGACTGGGGCCGGATCAGGCGGTGGAGACCACGAGCGGCGAGCGGGCCTTCGCCGTCGGGGATCGGGTGATGTTCCTGCGAAACGAACGGTCGCTCGGGGTGAAGAACGGGACGCTCGGGACGCTGGTCGCGCTCGGCCGACCAGGGATGGAGGTGCGATTGGACGATGGCAGAAACCTGCGGTTCGACCGCCAGGAATATGCGGACCTGACGCACGGCTACGCCGCTACGATCCACAAGATGCAGGGCGCGACGGTCGATCGGGCCTACGTCTTGGCCGGTCGCCATATGGATCGGCACGCCGCCTATGTAGCGATGAGCCGGCATCGGGACGCAACGAAGTTGCGGTATGGGCGCGAGGATTTTGTGACGACGCACGAGCTTGGGCGCCTATTGGGCGCGAGGCGGAACGTACACGATCTTGCCCGGCATCTCGGGCAAATTCCGAAACCCACGGCCAAGGAGCGTTCTCGTAGCTGAAGTCCACTGCGGCCACATTCCGACCTAGCGGGCACTGCCCACTTTCGACACCAGAGCGTAGGACCAAAATCGATCCATTGCGGGCATTTATCTGGAGACCAACACCTTAGCGAGACAGATCGAAGACCCGACGCAATGCTAGTCCTGCCCCGCTTTTGCGCCCTCTGCATTTTCGAGGGTGAGTTGCATCCCTGTATTCGGTGGCGGCGGCACTACTGCCCCCAAGCGCTGCGCCTCTGTCGTGATCACGCGCGCGCAATACCAGCGAAGGAGGGGAAGAAGTGCCCGATCCTCGGTTGAGAGCTGTGAAAGACCATTGTGGACGATATCTGAACGAACCTGATAAATTCGGCCGATATCTCTCATGATCTTATCTCGCTCAGCGAGATCGACACCGATTAGGTAGGCACATCGATTTTTCAGCGTGAAGACGATGCTGGTTTCCTGCCCTTTACTAGCCTCGTCCCCGACCAAAATCTCCAAACAAATCATCGCTTGCAGATATTGGAGAAGCAGGGAATCGGCACCGAAGCTATCGAAGAACCACCGCGCCGCCCGGACCAAGCGCTCGCCCTTGTGATGCTCCAAAACCCATCTAACCCATTCACCGCCATTTCCTGCGAGATCGGTCCACCCCCAGGTAGGTCCAGTGTTTGCCGCATTCAGCGCTTGTATAACCCTGCTGGTTGAGGTGCTTAGCGCGAATCTTAGCCACGGCTCATTAGGCCCATGAGCATTTGGGACATGGGCGTAGACATAGACGTGCTCCATTTTCGGCGGCGGCACATGGTATTGAACAACGTTGAATACTAGCGCCAACCCGAAGAAGGATCTGATCTGCAGATCGACAACTTCTTGAGACGGAGATGCGGAAAATCTCTGCAGATATCCTGACATACAAAATATGATGTGAGCCTTGTCGGGTGCCGGAACCGGCTGATCTAGAAGTTTGGCGAACTTGACCATGAACCTATCATCGTCAGGCACTTCTTCCCGATGGAAGGGGAACTTAGATCGGAATAAATCGCCTTTCGCGACATGGATGGTTGGCGATATCGACCATTGTCCTTCAGGGATAACGCTATTCAGCGCGTCGGAGAATGCGAGTGCGAACGTATATTCGTGCGGCAATTTCTCGATTGAGCACACCATGGCTTCGGCAAGCTCATGCACGTCGCAGAATTCGGTCAAGCGTTCACGCGCACCATGTGTATATGCTCTATACTCAAACCGGTTATTCAGAAATGCTTGTGCAAAGTTCACTAAAGGCCGTTCGCCGACGTATCGTTTGAGCACCTTCTGTTCCTCAGTTGACAACCGAGATTCGACTTCGTCAAAATCGACCAGCGTCGCCACATCTACGTAGATCTGGTGATCAACCCAGATTGCGCGAAGGCACTCACGGAGTCCTGCTACTAGTTCAGGGCGTCGCTTCTTGTGGATTTCCATTCTAGCCCCAGCACCAAGCACGTTTGGACCCTCAAATAGCGCAGTTCCTCACTTTCAAGAATGAAGGAACCTACCGCGCAAAGAAGCGCAAGGATCAGACAGGAGGACTGATGCATCAATCAATCGAGCGTTGCGAGCTATCCGCCCTCCAATGAGGTGGGTAAAAATTTACACGTAAGGCCTGCGGCGAGGCGGCGAGGGACATCATCGTGGCTGACAGAAAGCAGGCGCCCGGAGGAGGGGATTTAGTGTCGAAAGAGAACGGTGAGCCTTTTGAACTGGACGAGCCGGCCGCCCGTTCACACACCCCGTCGGGCTGGTCGGTCGAGACTATCGAGATCGAGCCAAGCGGTAAGGCTCCAAAGCACTACGGACCCGACACCTACCGTTTCGGCGCGGCGCTGACGCTGAGCATCATCCTGCCTCGCCGGGGATGGACCCTCGTCAAAAAATCCAAGAACTATGCCTATCTGATCCCGCCGCCCGACCAATTGAAACCGCCGTTCCGGATCACGATCGCGGTCCCGCCCCCCGAAGAATGCCTCGCCCTGGCCGCCAGGAGCTTCGAGCGGGGAGAAAGCTGGATGGGCCAACTCGGCGAATGGCCAGCCTGGTATCTGCACGAGCGCAACATGAACATGCAGCGGCTCTCGCGGGATCCCCTGACCGGTGAGATGGTGGGCGAGGTCATCGAACAGCCGCGCCAGTCGAGCCTCACGATCGGCGAATGGGGTGTCTGGCAGGCGGTTGTGACCGGCATTGGAGGGCGTTTCGGACTCGGACACCTGCCGCCGGATTTCCCGATCCCCCCGGTGCCGTCCCAGCCGCTCGAGATCGCGACGCCTTTGTGGGAGGGTGCGCCGACGGCGATCGAGCTGACGATCTACGAGCGAAACCCAAAGGCGCGCCGGCTATGCATCGAGCACTACGGGCCGACCTGCGAGGCCTGCACGCTGAACTACGAGGAGAAGTACGGTGCCATCGGAGCGCAGTTGATCCACGTCCACCATGTGACGCCACTGTCCGAAATCGGCGAAGCCTACGAGGTCGATCCGATCCGTGATCTCGTTCCGCTCTGCGCAACATGCCACCATGTCGTTCACAGCCGGGTCCCGCCCTACAGCGTCGATGAGGTTCGCAAAGCTATTCAAGACGCTGTGGCCTGACGGCCATATGCAGGGAGTAGCGATGGCCGCGAACGAAGAACCTCCCAACCGCGTCCACAAGTACCGCGCCTTCACCCACCCAACGCACCGTCACGTTTGGAACTGACTTCAGAACGGGGGCGCAGGAGGCAGTACAAAGCTTCACAGCTTCGACACAGCTCAACAAGCCTCGGAAATCCTTAGGAGGAATGGTAGGTTGGAAAGCCACCTTCTCCCACAAGGGGAGAAGGGTTCCGGAGACACTGTCGCTCTTCCCTTCCCCTCCCTATCTTGGCCGTATGTCCATCGCTCGTCTCGACAGCCGCGCCCTGATCCGTGTCACCGGACCTGACGCCCGCCCCTTCCTGCACAACCTGCTGACGCAGGACGTGGAGACGCTAGAGCCCGGCGCGTTGCGCTTCGGCGCCCTGCTGTCTCCGCCGGGGCGGCTGCTGTTCGACCTCTTCCTGTGGGGCGAGGAGAACGGGGTGGTGCTGGACGTCGCGGCCGAGCGGCGCGACGCCCTGGTCCAGCGCCTGTCGATGTATCGCCTACGCTCGGACGTCGAGATCATGCCCATCCCAGACGCGGTGTTTGTGGCGTGGAATGAAACACCCGAGGGTTTCGTCGCCGATCCCCGCCTGCCCGACCTCGGCGGTCGTCGCTGGGGCGATCAGGGCGAGACCAATGCGACCGAGGCCGACTGGCAGGCGCATCGTCTGGCCCTCGGCGTGCCGGACCCCACGGCGGACACGCTTCTCGACAAGACCTATCCGATCGAGGCGGACTTCGACCTGCTGAACGGCATCGACTTCCACAAGGGCTGCTTCATCGGTCAGGAGACCACCTCGCGCATGAAGCGGCGCGGCACGATCAAGAACCGCATGATGGCCATCGCCTTCGACGGCCCGGCCCCTGAACGCGGCGCCGAGGTGCTGAACGGAGAGCTGCGCGCCGGAGAAGTCATGACCGGCGCCGACGGTCGCGCCATCGCCCTGATGCGTCTGGACCGTCTGGAGGGTGATCTGAGCGTCCATGGCCGCCCTGTGCGGGTCGAAAAGCCAAGCTGGATTCCTGATTTTCAAGGCTAATTTCGGCAGAACGGAAAATCTGCTTGTCATGATGTAAAAGTCGCTTGACGCTAAACGCAGCATTGGTAAAGTTCACTTGTCACAACGACAGGGGAGCTTGTCATGAACACCGCAACCAAGACCGCCACCGCCACCGCCACGAACGACAAGAAAATCAATGATCTGACCGTGGGCCTGTGCGCCTTGGTCGTGGTCTCTTCCGGCCTGACCGTCGCCACGCCCTTCTGGCCCGCCCAACTGGGCAGCGCGCCGCAACTGGGCGTGGTCCTGCTGGCCGCCGCTATCGCCGTCTTCTCGGCCATCCACAGCCTCTACTGGTGGCGCGCCCTCGATGAGGCCGCCAAGGAAGCCCACAAGTGGGCCTGGTGGTGGGGCGGCAACCTGGGTCTGGTCGTCGGCGGCGCCGGCGTCGTGGCCGCCACCCTGGTGGACGTGAACCTGCTGCCCGCCTTCGTGCCCCACTCCGACGCCGCCCTGGTCGCGACCGGCGTGCTCGGCGTCTTCGCGGCCCAGGCCGTCGGCTACGGCGTCGCCTGGTGCGGCTGGTGGATGGCCCGCCGATGACCAGCGAGTTCGTCAACCGCCTCAAGGTCTTCCGCGCCGAGCGCAACTGGACCCAGGCCGACCTCGCCGAACAGCTCGGCGTCTCCCGCCAGACCGTCCAGGCGCTGGAAAAGGGCCGCTACGACCCCTCCCTGCCCCTGGCCTTCCGCATCTCCCGCCTCTTCGGCCGACCGATCGAAGCCATCTTCGTTCAGTGAAACCGGTGGGGCCCCGCGCCCGCCAACCGTCAAAAACACACCGACATTCAAAGGACTACACCATGACCTGCGCCAACCGCATGGGCCAAGCGACCCAACACGTCTCCAACCTCGCCCTGGGCGTCTGCGGCGCCCTGCTGATCTGCATCGCCGTCATGCTGATCCCCAGCCCCGGCCAGGCCGCCGCCTGGTTCGACGCGCCCGCCGCCTCCGTCGCCGCCCGCTAAGCCTCAGCTCATTTTCAGGACCAGACTCATGTTCAACCTCTACTCCGCTCTCGTCGAACGCATTTCGGGCTTCGCCCTCGGCGTCTGCGGCGCCCTGCTGATCGCCACGGCCGTCCAGGGCGTCCCGACCTTCGGCCACAGCCAGCCCGCCGCTGTCATCACCGTCGCCTCGACCACGCACTGACCTTCCGGCCCGCCGGGCCGACGCCTTCGCCGACCTGATCGGCGCCCTTTCCGACACCCCACATCCAAGGACGATCCAATGACCCTCGCCAACCGCATGGGCCAAGCGGCCAATCACGTCTCGCGCCTGGCCCTCGGCGCCTGCGCCGCCCTGGCCGCCAGCGCCCTGCTGGCCGCCTTCCCCGGCGCCGCTCACGCCCAACAGGCTGTCGCTCCGGCCGCCGCCGCCGCCGCCATCCCCCGCGCCGAGGGCGCCGGCCCGCCGCTGTGGGTGGTCAGGGACGCGGACTCCACCGTCTATCTGTTCGGCACGGTCCACTACCTGCGCCCCGGCACGGCCTGGGGCTCGGACAAGGTGGACGCGGCCTTCGCCGCCGCCGACCAGTTCTGGGTCGAGGTCGCGGACCAGGACGACCCCGCCGTCGTCGCCGCTGTCGCCCAGCAGCACGGCGTCACCCCCGACCGCCCCCTGTCGTCGATCCTGTCGGCCGAGGACTTCGCCGCCTTCGACAGGGCCGCTCAGGGCGTCGGCGCCAGCGGTGCGGCCATGGACGCCTACCGCCCCTGGCTGGCCGCCTTCATGGTCGCCGGAACCGCCCCGATGCAGGCCGGCTATCGCCCCGACCTGGGCGTCGACAAGACCCTGATGGACCGCGCCCGCGCCGAGGGTAAGACCATCCACGGCTTCGAGACCGCCGACATCCAGCTGCGCCTGATCGCAGGAATGAGTGAAGAGGCCCAGATCGCCTATCTGAACAACTATGTCCGCAACGGCGACCAGATCGTGCCCAAGCTGGATCAGACCGTCGCCGCCTGGCTCAAGGGCGACGCCGCCGAGGTCGGCCGCCTGAACCGCCTCGACACCCGCGACATTCACCCGGATGTCCACCGCGCCGCCCTGATCGTGCGCAACGCCGACTGGACCGACCAGATCGAGACGATGATGCAGGGTTCCGGCACCGCCTTCATCGCCGTTGGCGTCGCCCACCTGGCCGATCAGGACAGCCTCATCGACATGCTGAAGGCGCGCGGGTTCACGGTCGAACGGCTGTAGGCTTCAACATCAACCACGCGAGAGGCCCGGCGGAAACGCCGGGCCTTTTCGCTTGCCTCACTCCCCCACCGCTCATCCCGGCGGACGCCGGGATCCAGTGCTTTGGCTGCAAGCACGGCGCTGGAACTCAAAGCTGATCTTCGTAGCGTAGAGCCTGAGGCTCTTACTGGATCCCGGCGTCCGCCGGGATGAGCGGAAGATGGTTTCCCCTTGCGCCACCAGAACATTCCCGCAACATCGTCCCATGACCGAATCCGAAAAGGCCGAAGGCCGCTGCGGCTGGTGCGGGACCACGGACCCGCTCTACATCGCCTATCACGACACCGAATGGGGCGTGCCCGAGTATGATCCCCGCGCCCTGTGGGAGAAGCTGGTGCTGGACGGTTTTCAGGCCGGACTGGCCTGGATCACCATCCTGAGAAAGCGCGAGGGGATGCGCGAGGCCTTCCACGGCTTCGATCCCGAAATCATCGCCCGCTACGACGACGCCGACCGCGAACGCCTGCTAGCCGACCCGCGCATCATCCGCTCGGGCGCCAAGATCGACGCCGCCATCAACGGCGCCCGCATCTGGCTGGACATGCGTGACAACGGCGAGGACTTCTCCGCCTGGCTGTGGTCCTTCGTCGATGGAAAACCTCTGGTGAACCAGTGGAGCCACTTCCGCGAGGCCCCGACCCAGACCGCCGAAAGCGTCGCCATGGCCAAGGCCCTGAAGGCCCGCGGCTTCAAATTCTGCGGCCCGGTGATCACCTACGCCTTCATGCAGGCGGTCGGCATGGTCAACGACCACCAGACGACGTGTTTCCGGCATGGGGAGGTGGGCGGATAGGCGGCCCGGGCGGGGCCGAACTCTAGCGGTCGCTACGGGATCGCGGTCCATGACTGCCCCAAATCCGTGGTTCCGGGGCGCGCAGCGAGCCCGGAACCCAGGCGGTTGCAGCTTCTCGCCGTCCACACCATTCAGTCAAACGCCTGGGCCCCGGCTCGGCCCTTTGGGCCGTCCGGGGTGACCGCAAAGGAGCAGAAGCCCGCTTTCGACCCGTTGCGGACATCCATTCGGAAAAGCATCATCGGTGGATGTCAGCGCCAGATTACAAAGACCCTAGGTCCAGACTTAAGCTGCGCTTTCGGCCGCTGCGCGGCTCAAGCACACTTGTCTTGCTGCCTGTCGGACTGTCCATGTTCGCCGCGATTGTCTGCCTAATCGCATTTCTGGCCAGCTTCCTTCCCGGTGCCGAAGTTAGCGGAAGTCCGTTCTGGTTCCTCGCCGGAGCGGCAGCCTTTGCCCTCAGTGCCGGCGTCTTTTATGCGGCCCACAGGTTCTTTCGGCGCTTCCGCTGAGCGGCAGCTTCCCACCGTTAGCCGCCATTCAGCACGTGCCTCCAAGCGACCACCTTCCGCCCCGCGCCCGTTCGTGGCACTGACGGGCGATGAAGCCGCCTAAAGCCGCCCTGAAAATCGACCGCCCCTTCCCCACCCTGATGCTGGAGCTGGAGGCGCGCGCGACCTGGAACGGCCACGTCTGCGGCGTGGACGAGGCCGGGCGCGGTCCCTGGGCCGGGCCGGTGTCGGCGGCGGCGGTGATCCTCAACCCCGACGACCTGCCGCCCGGCATCGACGACTCCAAGGCCCTGACGGAAAAGCGCCGCGCCGCGCTGGAGCCTGAGATCAAGGCGCGCGCCCTGGCCTGGGGCGTCGGTTTCGCCTCGGTCGAGGAGATCGACGAGCTGAACATCCTGCACGCCACGGGCCTGGCCATGCGCCGCGCGGTCGAGGCCCTGGCGCATCCGCCGGTCCACGCCCTGGTGGACGGCAACTACCGCTTCAAGCTGCCCTGCGGCGTGACGCCCGTGGTCAAGGGCGACAGCCGCTCCCTGTCCATCGCGGCCGCCTCCATCCTGGCCAAGACGGCGCGGGATCGGCTGATGGTTGAAATGGACGCCGTCTATCCCGGCTACGGCTTCGCCAGCCATAAGGGCTATAACGCCCCCATCCACCAAAACGCGCTGAACACCCTCGGCCCCTGTCCGGCGCACCGTCGCAGCTGGGCGCCGATCAAGGCCTTGCTTTCGGACGCTTAGGACGGTCCGTCATCCCGGCCGTAGCCTTGCGGCGCAAGGCGAAGCGCCGGGACCGCCCAAGACGCAGACTGTCGGTGCTTCTTGCGGTCCCGGATAGCGGCTGCGCCGCTTCCGGGATGACGGTGTGTGGAGTTAGCCGACCGTCGCGCCCGCGACCAACAGGCCCAGGATCACGACGACCGCCGCGACCAGACCAAAGAACAACCAGTTGGGCAATCCGCTGGACGACCGACGGCGCGGCTCGGAAGGTGTAACAGACGAACGGTCGGTCGAGGCACTCATGCTGCCTGTAACCATGTCGTCGCGCCTTGGTTCCGCCTCAGGCGGCGACCGGCAGGCTCAGTGGCTTTTCGGTCACGACGAACAGGTGCTCGACGTTGCGCAGCCGCCCGACCGCCCCGACCTTCTCGCCCTTCAGGTTGTGGATGCCGATGCGGGCGCCGACGTAGCGGGGGCGCGGGATCTCGACCACCTGGACATGGCCGCGCGCCGACAGCATGGCCGTCAGGTCGTCGCGGGACAGATAGCCCTCGTCGTTGAAGCTGACGATCAGGTTCGGCGTCTTCAACCGTTCGACCACCGACTGCAGGGCCGGGCCGATGCCGGGGCGGCTGTTGAACGGGCTCTTGCGGGTCTTCACGTCCACCCGCTTGTTGGCCACGCCATAGGTCTCGGGCTTGTCCCACAGCACCAGGCTCTCCCAGCAGTGGTAGTTGGCCAGATAGGAGTGCTGGTTGTAGGGCGGGTCCAGGTAGACGAGGTCGGCCTCGACCTGATCGGCGATCTCGACCGCGTCGCCCTGGGTGGCCCTGCACGGCCCCGCCGTTACGCCCGGCAACAGGTCCGGCAGCCGCAACTCCAGCGGTTTCAACGCGCGCGGCGCCCAGCGCTTCATATAGGCCATCTGCAGGCCGGCGGTGGAATCCACGCGATCCGCCGCCTCCATCAGGGCAACCAGAACCACGGCCTTCAGCTCAGGCTCCAGCCCCATGGCCTCGATGCGGGTGCGCATGGCGTCGATGCGGGCGCCATTGTCAGGATGGAAGAAGCGGGCGTCCTCGCAGAAGGCCTTGGTGAACCATCCCGCCTCGGGCGTCAGCGTCCGCAGCTCGGCCAACACCGCCTCGGCCCTGTCCGTCCAGCGTTCGCGGTCAGCCTGAACATAGGCCGTGGCGAGCGTGTGGGCGTAGGCGTTGTGATCGTTCGACCAGACGCGAAAGCCCTGCTTCTTCAGCGCATGCCCGACGCGGGCCGAGCCGGAAAACAGGTCGCACACCGTCCCGCCGTCCGGCAGGGCGGCCCGCACCGCACCCGTGACATGGCCCAGAAGCGCGCGCTTTGAGCCGATGTACTTGATCATTCGCTCTCCGATCCTCCCCCGCCCCTTTGCGGGGAAGGGGACCATCCGAAGGATGGTGGAAGGGGCGGAAGCCTACGTTGCGTTTCGGGGTTGCCCCCTCCACCGCTGCGCGGTCCCCGTCCCCCGTTTCGCTAACGCTGCACAGGGGAGGATCACTACCTCAGCCCCGACCGCGTTTCACCTTTCCCGGAACATGGGCCGGAGCATGAGCCAGACGCAACAGATTCGCGGCGCCCGGCGCGCCGAAAGGCGTTCCGGCCAGGATCAGGATACGCTGGCCCGCCTCGGCCAGGCCATAGATCATGGCGCTTTCGACCGCGTCGTCGGTCAGGCCTTCCAGCGAGGTCGGCTGGTCGCCCAGACGCGGCTCCAGTCCCCAGACCAGGGCCAGACGGCGCGCCGTCTCGGGCTTGGGCGTCAGGGCCAGCACCGGTTGCAGAGGCCGTTCGCGCGACATGCGCCGCGCCGTGCCGCCCAAGGTGGTGAAAACCACCATGCAGGCGGTGGAGGCCGCCTCGGCCGCCTTCCTCGCCGCCGCCACCAGGGCGTCGACGTCGTGGATGTCCATGCCCGCGTGCTCGGCGTCCATCAGGCCCGGCCACAGGGGATCGCGCTCTACCCGCTCCATGATGCGGTTCATGATCTGCACGGCTTCCAGCGGATAGTCGCCCGAGGCCGTTTCCGCCGACAGCATCAGGGCGTCGGCGCCTTCATAGACGGCGTTGGCCACGTCGGACGCCTCGGCCCGCGTCGGGGCAGGCGCGCTGGTCATCGACTCCAGCATCTGGGTGGCGACGATCGCAGGCACGCCGCGCTGACGGGCGGCGCGCAGGATCTTCTTCTGGGCGACCGGCACTTCCTCGGGGTCCATCTCGACGCCCAGATCGCCGCGCGCGACCATGACGCCGTCGCAGTAGTCGAGGATGCTCTCCAGGTCGTTCAGGGCCTGGGGCTTCTCGATCTTGGCCAGGCAGGCCGCCTGGCCGTTCACGATGCGCTTCAGTTCGGCCATGTCCTCGGCCTTCTGTACGAAGCTGAGGGCCACCCAGTCGACGCCGAGGCGAAGGGCGAAGGCCAGGTCCTCGCGGTCCTTGGGCGTCAGGGCCGAAACAGGGATGACGGCTTCCGGCACGGCCACGCCCTTGCGGTCCGACAGCTTGGAGCCGCTCTCAACCGTCACCTCGGCCCATTCGTCCGTGCGCTCGCCGACCCGCAGGCGGATGCGCCCGTCGTCGATCAGCAGCAGCATGCCGGTGCGCAGGGCCTTGAAAATTTCCGGGTGCGGCATCTGCACCCGCGTCTCGTCGCCCAGTTCAGGGTTCAGGTCGAAGCGCATCCTGTGGCCCGGCTTGATGGCGATCTCGACGTCGGCGAAGCGGCCCAGCCGCAGCTTGGGTCCTTGCAGGTCGGCCAGCACCCCCAGCGGACGCTTCAGCGCCATCTCGGCGCCGCGCACGGCCTTCAGGGCGGCGGCGTGGTCTTCATGCGAGCCGTGGCTGAAGTTCAGGCGGAAGACGTCCACCCCCGCCTGGGCCAGCGCCTTGACAGTCGCGGGCGCACGGCTCGCGGGTCCAAGGGTCGCGACGATGCGCGCGCGGCGGGCTCTGTTCATAATGTTTCCTCAAGGCGGCTCTGACGGCCATGGCCTCCCCTCAGAGGCCTTCAAATCCTTTTGCC
>Ga0247823_10000547_pt1 | contig 31591 bp, 33 predicted proteins | sample 13C_PalmiticAcid_2_FD_192426 | JGI IMG/M metagenome (GOLD analysis project Ga0247823, IMG submission 192426) | Soil microbial communities from agricultural site in Penn Yan, New York, United States - 13C_PalmiticAcid_Day30 | ecosystem: Environmental > Terrestrial > Soil > Agricultural land...
GATAAATCGGATTCCGTGGGGGGTCGAACTTCCAAGCCTCTAGCCGGTTTGGTTGGATGCTGGGGTGCTGATCCCTACCAGGGTTGGAAGTAGGCTAGGCAGTCCGGGAGGGCACCGGCCAGAGGTCGACGGGCTGACGACGGCGCGGCCCCTCCCGGTAACCGTGGGGCGCTACCGCTAGGGTGATCTCCATGCAGGAGGACACCCGATACGGGCAACTGAACATCCGCTACGCCTTCTGGCCGGTCCAGATCGCTCGCTTCCTTTCTCTGCTACCGACCGCGGTCCGTGAGACGTGGTACGAGAGTCACGGCCGGATGTGCTCGCGAGCGTGCACCGACCACCACCAGTACGATCGCTATTGCCTGCTAGGCACATCGATCAAGCCCTGGGGCGGTCACGAGTTCCTACGCGGAGAAGGGAAAGTAAGTGACTGACTACCGGCCGGCCGTAGCGCGGCTACCCGAGGGTGGAATGACCGGTATCCAGCTACTCTGCCTGGACTGTGGCGCCGCGGTGGCCGACACCGGCCGTCACGATGACTTCCACGCCGAGTTAGCGCGATTGGGTGTCGTGTTCGGCAAGGGCCAGGTCCGAGCGCCACGCAAGAAGGCATCCTGACGTGTGGGGCGATGACCTACCCTCGATCGACTCCCTGAACATCCCGGCCGGCCGGATCGTGGACGAGGGTGATGAGGCGTGGGCCGTCCGCGTGATGCTGACGCCGGACCAGTGGTCGGTCGTGAGCCAGGCTCTGGTCAAGCTTCGGATCGACGCCGGCGAGGGACCCGATATGACGGACGGCCGAGCGCTGGAGCTTATGGCCGCTGACTACCTGGCGGGTCCGTGACGCGGCTGGGTGAGTGGCTGGATCGCGATCGCCTTACCAACCATGCAGCCTGGCGCACGAGAGCGGCCTGGAGTGCGATCCTGCTGAGCGTGGCCGTGGTCGTGCTCGTACTCGTGATCGCTTACCTGGCAGGGCCGTAGTGAACAAGGGAAAGCGTCGCAAGCTCGCGGCGAACTTCTACCCTGGATGGGCCTATCGGTTCGCGCCGACCGTGTACATCATCGGGCCGAGCGTGTTCGTGGTGCCTCGGCCGATGCGCCGGACGTTCCGCGTGGTCGATCTGTCCGGCTGGCAGGAGCTTGGGTACACGACCGATGAGTGACGTACAGCTAGCAGAGGTCCTACTTCGGATGGGACTTCGGCTGGAGCCCTGGCAGCGCCGATACCTACGCCTGCTACTAGATGCGAGAGGAGTTGATCATGGGAGACCGCGGTAAGGCACCGACCCCTACCAAGCTACGGCTTCTGCATGGCGAGACCCGGCCGAGCCGGATCAACTACAACGAGCCTCAGCCGGCGAGCATGGAGCCCGAGTGCCCTGACTACTTCACGCCGGACGCGCGTGAGGTCTGGGATCGCGTGGTGATCCAGCTACGCGCGATGGATCTCCTGGCCGCGGCGGATCAGGACATGCTTGCGGCCTACTGCCAGGCCGTGGCCAAGTACCAGAAGGCTGTCCGCATGATCGATGCCTCGGATCTCTTGCTCCGTGGGCGAGACGGCAACGCCGTGACCAATCCGGCCTACCGGATGATGCGCGACCTCGCCGGCTCGATTCGCGTACTGGGCAACGAGTTCGGCTTCTCGCCGGCCGCGCGCGTCGGGCTGACCACCAAGGACAAGCCGAGCCTGTCGGCCGGCGCTGAGAGGCTTCTGTCTTGACCGTGGATCAGGTAGCGCTCGTCCCGATCGATGACTTGGTGGAGTATCCCGGCAACGCGCGCCGCGGCGATCTCGATGTCATCGCGGAGTCGATCAAGACCAACGGCTTCTACGGCGTGGTGGTCCGGCAGCGCTCCACTGGCTACGTGCTCGCCGGCAACCACCGCTTCAAGGCAGCCAAGCTCGCCGGCCTGGAGAGCGTCCCGGTGCAGGACGTGGACGTGGATGATGCGACCGCGCGCCGGATCAACCTCGTAGACAACCGCTCCAATCAGCTAGCCGGCTACGACACTGTGGCGCTGTCGGAGCTTCTGTCGCTGGCGATAGACGAGGGATCGCTTGTCGGTACTGGCTTCACCGAGGAGGACTACGCCGACACGCTGGTCGACGCCGAGGCCTTGTTTGCTAGCTCGACCGACTACGGCCAGGACGGCCAGGGCGAGTTCCGCAAGGACGGCTCGCGGGGCGTCGCCGGCCGGCGCCAGATCGTGCTCGACCTAGAGCTTGATCGCTTCGCCTGGCTCCTCGATGCGCTCGCGGAGATCGGCTCGCGGGAAGGCCTATCGAACAACAGAGATGTCGTGGTCCGACTGGCCGAGCGCTACCTGGGTACGAAGGCGCCGGAAGCGAGCATGGGCGATGAGTGAGACCGTTCTCCGCGTCGATCGAGTGATCCGGCCGGACGAGGCCACCGCGATCGTCGGGACGCACGTCGGGCACGAGCTAGAGCCGACGTTGACGTCACCGCGGGACGGGGATCGGATTCGCCTAGTGGAGAAGGGCGAGACGGTCGCTCTGATCACGCGGCTCCCGGTGGCCGTCAAGGCTCGCTTGCGTGCAACGATCCTGGCGATCAACTACAGCAAGGGTGGCGTCGCTCGGCACAACATGACGACGGCCGGCGTGACCTTTGGCTACTCGCCGGCCAAGATCATGGCTCGCCAGGAGGGCTGCCGGGTCGGTGCGTTCGCGCGCGACAACCCTAGCCAGGAAGCGGTTCTGGAGGATCTGGCTCGCTACCTCACGGTCGAGTTCGATGAGCTTTACCCCCAACAGGCTCAGCGCGACCGGGACCGGATCGGGAAGTCGATCTTGGACGAGTGGCGCATGGAAGAGTCCTTGTGGACTAGCGGGATCATCAACAAGGCCAACGTGCTGCCGTATCACCGTGACGGGAACAACCTCGATACGTGGTCCGCGATGCCGACGCTCCGCTACGGGATGGCCGGTGGCTACCTCCATCTCCCTGAGTACAACGTCGTCTTCCCTTGTGGAGATGGCGATGTGACGTGGTTCTACGGCCGCGGCCTCGTGCACGGCGTCACGCCGCTCACCAAGCGCCGGCCGGATGGCTACCGATTCTCGATCGTCTACTACGCGCTCAAGGGCATGGTGGACTGCCTGACCTACGCGGAGGAGACGGTACGAGTGGCCGAGCGGCGCACCGAGCGCGAGCGCGCCGAGGCCGAGAAGATCCGCGCTCGCGCGATACCTGGGTGATCGATGGCTCGCCGGCTCCCGGTATGCGGACGAGTGCTGGACGAGATCACTTGCCAGGAACGCGGCGACCACTTCTGCGTACCGCGCGCCGATCACGCGGAGAAATTCTTCGCGGAGATCTTGGTACACACCAAGGGGATCTACGCGCGCCGCAAGTTCATCCTGGCCGACTGGCAGCGCGACGACCTGATCCGGCCGATCTTCGGCAAAGTCCGCTGGGATGCCGAGTACGGCCTGTACGTCCGCTCCACGCGCATCGTCTGGATCGAGCTAGCTAGAAAGCAAGGGAAGTCGGAGATGCTGGCCGGCATCGCGCTCTACATGCTCTGCGCAGACGGCGAGGAGGGCGCGGAGATCTACGGCGCGGCCAAGGACCGGGACCAGGCACGCAAGGTCTTCGACGTGGCGAAGCGGATGGTGGAGCTATCTCCCTTGCTCTCTAGCCGGCTGACGATCATGTCGGCCAACAAGCGGATCGTGGACAACAAGACCGCGAGCTACTACGAGATCATCGCGGCCGACGCTGGCGGCAACCTCGGGCACAACCCTCACGCCGTGGTCTTTGACGAGTCGCTGACTCAGCCGGACGGCGAGTTGTGGGACGCGCTACGTACCGCGATGGGCACGCGCACCCAGCCGCTCATGGTCGCGGCCACCACGCCGGGGGACGACCCGGCCAGTTGGTGCGGGACCATGCACGACACGATGGTCAAGAATGCCGAGGACCCGCGGCGCGAGCCTCACGTACTTCCCTACCTCCGTAACACTCCCGACGATGCCGACCCGTTCGACGAGTCCCACTGGGCCTGGGCCAACCCAGCGCTCGGCCAGTTCCTTAGCCTGCAAGCACTTCGGGACGAGGCCACCGAGGCCAGGAACGACCCGCTCAAGGAGAACAGCTTCCGGCAGTACCGGCTCGCTCAGTGGGTGCGCCAGAGCTTCCGCTGGATGCCTATGCACCAGTGGGATTCGCTCTCGGGCGACCTCTGGCTCCATCCCGATCACGGCCGCTCTGCCTTTCTCGGTACGACGGTCTGGGCCGGCCTCGACCTCGCGGCCAAGTTCGACCTCACGGCCTGGGCCATGATCATCCCCGATGGCGACGAGTTCCATGCGCTCTGGCGGTTCTGGATGCCTGAGGAAGCGCTAGTGGAGCTAGACAAGCATCAGGACGGGAAGTGGACCCGGTGGGCACAGGACGGCTGGCTCACGGTCACCGAGGGCAACGTCGTGGACTACGCCAGGATCTACGACGACATCGAGAAGGACAGCCAGGACTTCTTCATCTCCGCGATCGACGCGGACCAGTGGTCGATGGCGCCGGTAATCCAAGAAATCCAGAACCGTACCGGGCTAGAGGAGATCGTGGCCTACGCCAACACGTACGCCAGGATGACGCCAGGCCTCAACGAGGTCATGGCGATGGTGAAGGCCGGCACGCTGCGACATCACGGCAACCCAGTCGCTCGCGCGTGTTTCGACTCGGCCGAGGTGCGCAAGGCACCGTACGACTCGGAGTTGATCAGGATCAGCAAGCCCGAGCGTGGACCCAAGGACAACCGCGTGGACGGCGTACCGGCACTGGCGATGGCAGCCGCGGCCTGGCGCCGCACCGTGGGAGAGGACAGCGGGGGCGGATGGATGATCAGCCTATGAAGCAAGGGAGGTCGGTATGAGTGCGGAAGTCATGAAGCGGCTCGCGGCCGATCTCCAATCGCGGCGCAACGGGCAGCTACGGCCGAGCGGCCAGCAGGCCTACGGCTACAACGTGCTGGACGACTACTTCTCTGGCAATCAGCAGCTTGGCTTCCTGCATCCCGAGGTCCGCGCTCAGGTAGAGGATCGCCTGGAGTCACTGTCGATCAACTGGGCCAGGGTGATCATCGGCAGCATCGAGGAACGCCTGGACGTGCGCGGCTTCCGGATCGGCAGCGAAACCGAAGTTGATCAAGAGGTCTGGGATATGTACCTGGCCAACGGCCTGGATACGTGGTCTCAGCTAGGGCACACCGACGCCATGAAGCATGGCCGCGCGTTCGGCCTGGCCTGGGCCGACGAGGACGCGCCGGACGAACCGCGGATGACGATCGAGTCAGCCTCGCAGATGACTGTGCTCTACAAGCCAGGGACCACCAAGATCCTCTACGGCGCAAAGGTCTACAAGGACCCAGACGCCGACAGCGCCACCTCTTCGGCGCAGATCGGATGGCTCTACGGGCCGGACTCCGTACAGAAATACCGAGGCTCGCTCCTCGGCGGAACCGGCTCCAACGCCTGGCAACTGCTGGACGAGCTACCCAACCCACTCGGCGCGGTACCGATCGTTCCGTTCATCAACCGGCCCAAGCTCACTGACCTCGCCGGCGAGTCGGAGTTGACCGACGTGATCCCGCTGCTCAATGCGATCAACAAGCTAGCTACGGACATGATGGTCTCCAGCGAGTACCACGCGATGCCACGCCGCTACGCGACCGGGATGGAGATCCCGCGCGAGGCTCGGGCCAACGAGAAGATCCGTAACGAGGTACGGAAGCAGTGGGACGAGGCCTTGAAGGGCCGGACCCTGATCGGTGGCAAAGAGGTCAAGTTCGGCCACTTTCCCGAGGCCACATTGGACAACTTCATCAACGCGATCAAGCTCCTCGTCTCCCAGATCGCCGCGCTCGCCGGCCTGCCTCCGCACTACCTCGGCCTGTCCACCGACAACCCGGCCTCCGCTGACGCGATCCGCTCGGCTGAGGCTTCCCTTATCCGCAAGGCACTCCGTAAGCAGGGCTCCTTCGGTTCGGCCTGGCCGGCGCTGATGCGGCTCGGGCTGGCTATCAAGCAAGGCGTTCCGCTGGAGAAGCTGGACCCGAAGTACCTCAAGCTGGAGACCCAGTGGGCCGATCCCAACACGAGCACGCCGGGAGCCAAGGCCGACGCGGCACTCAAGCTCGCGGGAGGGACGGTCCCGATCATCACCATCCACCAGGCTCGGGAGGATCTGGGCTACACGCCGGCGCAGATCAAGCGGATGGAGGAGGAGGAGCTAGCCGGCCAGGAGCTAGCGGCCACGACCGACGTACGCGCCAAGCTCTCCCTCGCGGACGAGATGATCGCCAACGGCGACCCCAAGCCGGCTGCTTACGCCGCGGTAGGCCTGATCGCCGCGGCCTCTCAACTGACCACAGGGACCAACGGCGCGGTCGGTCAGTCCGGCCAGCAGAACGTATAGAGATCCTTCTCCTCGTCGTACGCGACCTCGCGGTAGACGACCGGGCTCGGAGTGCTCGTGGGCCAGAAGCTCAGCACGCCGTTCTCCAGCGTGAGCCACGGCTTCCGGCCGAGTAGCTGAGCCATCTCACAGTGAAGGCGTGCCTCAGCAAGGAACTTGGCCGTGACCTGAATTACCGGGTCCGCGCGGACGACCTCAAACCAGTCATTCCGGCTGTCCGGGTCGGTATGCCAGCTAACGCGGATCTCTCCTACGGGAATCGGCTTCATGACCAGACTCAACCACAGACCTCTGACAGAAAGTGTCAGACAGGGTACGGCATCCCTAAGCCGGTAGCGCGACGACTGCGTCCAAAGTCGGAGAAGTACCTGACGAGGAACGGATCTCTATGTCCACAGCACCAGCAGAAACCGGCACGGACGCCGGCCAGCAAGACACCGACCAGGGCCAGCAGCAGCAGGCGCCGGCCGGGAAGAGCTACAGCCAAGAGGATGTCGATCGCGTCGTGCGCGACCGGCTAGCTCGGGCCGAGGCCAAGTACGCCGACTACGCCGACCTCAAGAAACGGGCCGCGGAGTACGACAGGCTGGCTGAGGCGTCCAAGACCGAGCACCAGCGAGAAGTTGATCAAGCTCGTAAGCAGGGTGAGACCGAGGCGCTGTCTCGCGTCAACGGCCGACTGATCACGGCCGAGGCGCGCGCACTCGCCGCGTCCAAGCAATTCCGAGATCCGACCGACGCCGTCGCATTCCTACGCGGCAACGGATCTCTCGACTCGATCAAAGTGAATGACCAGGGCGATGTCGACACCAAGGCTCTAGAGGCCGCTCTGGACGATCTGGCCAAGAGCAAGGCCTACCTGTTGATCGAGGAGAAAAACCCTAGGCCAGCAGGCGACGCCGGCCAGGGACCGCGGACGCCGACCGGTGTCCAGAGCATGAACGAGCTAATCCACGGCCTAGCCACCAAGGGCAGGCAGTAAACCGTAGACCCCGTTTGGGGACTACTCAGAGAAGGGAAATCCCCAAATGCCGTACAACTCCTTGACCAGCCGTACCGATGTCGGTGCGCTGATCCCCGAGGAAGTCAGCCGGGAGATGTTGGGTGCTGCCGTTGAGCAGTCCGCGGCTCTCACCTTGTTTCGTAGGATTCCGGTCTCGCGCAACCAAGTCCGACTGCCGGTCCTCTCGGCCCTGCCCGTCGCCTACTGGGTGACCGGCGATACGGGTCTCAAGCAGACCACGGAACTCGCGTGGGCGAACAAGTACGTCAATATCGAGGAAGCGGCCACCATCTTGCCGGTCCCTGACTCGGTGGCCGCGGACATCGACGCCAACGTGTGGGACGAGGCCATGCCGTACCTGATCCAGGCCTTCGGCCGGCTCGTGGACAGCGCGATCTTCTTTGGCACCAACGCGCCGGCGAGCTTCCCGACCAACGTCAACGCCGCGGCAGCCGCGGCCGGCAACAACTTCACTGAGGTCACCGCGGCTACGTCGGGCGGCTTCATGGGCGACCTCGACGCGCTCTACGGGCTGGTCGAGGGAGATGGCTACGACGTAAGCGGTTTCGTCGCGGCCACCAACGCGCGGTCGAAGTTCCGCTCGTCTCGGGACAACACTGGTCAGCGGCTCGACGTGGGCCGCGTGGGCGGGGATCTGTCCAGCTTCGACGGCCTCCCGGTGGTCTACCCGATGCGTGGCCTGTTCCCGACCGGTGGTGGCGCCGGAACCAACGTTCGGCTGTTCGCTGGGGATTGGTCTCAGTTCGTCTTGGCGGTGCGCCAGGACATCACGGTGGACGTGTTCCGCGAAGGCGTCATTCAGGACGGCGCGGGAGCGATCGTCTACAACTTGATGCAGCAGGATATGACCGCGATTCGCCTGACCTTCCGGCTCGGCTGGCAGGTTGCGAACCGGCTGAACAACGATCAGCCGGTCGAGGCGAACCGCTACCCGGTGGGCGTTCTCCGCTACTGAGCAAAGGACAACGAGCAGCTTAGGGGGGGTCCGTGGCTGCTCGTTGTCATCCACCAACCTACTAGACAAGGGAGAGCTAGTCATGGCGCAGGACGAGAGTAAGCAGCAGGGCAAGCAGGAGGCCGCGGACAAGCGCGCCGCGGACAAGCAGGAGCGCGAGCAGGAGCGAGAGGCCGACAAAGCCGAGCGCGCTCAGGACAAGCAGGAGCGCGAGCAGACTCGCGAGCAGCGCAAGGCCGAGAAGAAGGTGGACGAGGACGCCGAGGGCGCGGCCGAGGAGGGCAACGAGGAGGTGCAGGAGAAGACCGATGAGGCCGAGGAGAAGGGCTACTTCGGCTCGGTTCCTGACCCGACCCCGAACGAGAACTACACCGTGGCCGGCGTGACCTCGGGTGCTCCGACACCGGAGACCGACCCCGACCTCGCACGTGAAGCTCGCGCCGCGGTGCGGGGTGCTGAGGTTCCCGTCCAGCCGAAGGACAAGTGATGGTGGCCGGCCGCGGGACGGACCCGCGCACGATCAGCCTCACGAGCACCAACGCATCGACCGCTGTCACCGCGCCGGCCGGCACGTTCAGCAGCGCCGATGTCGGCCGGACGGTCACGGCCACCGGCATCAACGCGGGGATCACCATCGCCTCGGTGCAGAGCGCTACCGCGGCTACCCTCTCGGGCAACGCCAGCGCAAGCTCCACGCGCTCGGCCGTCCTGGGCGTCGGGGGCGAGTCGGTCTACGGCTACCGCGGCTGGTCACCGGAGTCTCAGGCCGAGGCCGACAGCCAGATCCAGACGGCTAACGGCACCGGCGATCCGAACCGGTTCACCGACGCCGTGACCTCACGGCAAGATCATCTGCGGTCGCGCACCTGATCATGTTCGCCACGCCTGCGGAATTGGCTACGCACCTACAGACAGCGACTCAGGACGAGCATGACGCCGGCAATCCCGACGTGCTCGACACCGGCGTCGCGACCCAAGCTCTGGAGTCGGCAACCGCCGAGATCCGTAGCGTCTGTGGGTGGTCGATTACTCAGGAGACGGTGACCGACGAGCCGTACGAGGTGGAGCGCTGGATCTCGCTTCCGACGCTCTACCTCACGGCCGTCGCGATCTCCTACGACGGTAGCGTTCTGCCGGCCGGCGATGCGTTCACTTGGCGTCGCTCGGGCACCATCGATATGTCGCCGTGGCGGATGCTCGTGATCAACCGGTCCACGGCGCGATGGGTGGATCTCCTGATTACCTACACGCATGGGCATGCCGTGGTGCCACCGGTGGTCAAGGCGATCTGCCTGGAACGGGCCGCGGCCAAGTACACCAACCCAGCCGCGAACCTATCGGAGACGCGGAGCACTGTGGTCACGGTCTACGGTCGCGGGACCGAGGGCTCGACCTCGCAGAGCGCGCTCGCCAATGACTCACGGTTGGTCGACTTCAAGCTGCCAGGCCTGTGAAACTACGGGACTGGGCGGATGTCCTCAACGCCGATGATCTTCCAACGGATGATCATGGAAATCCGGTGCCCGACTGGACCGGGGCGCCGTTCAAGCACGAGCGCGCCGAGGTGTCCCCACTCTCGACCGCGGAGTACACGCTGGGCCAGGACTCCACAGTCTCGCGCTTCCGTATCCTGCTAGGCCACACGACAACCGCGGACAACGACTCGCGCATTCGGTGGCGTAACAACGTCTACGAGGTCATCGGTGAGATCCAGCCGGTGCCCGACAGTCGCGGCCGGATCAGTCACCACGAGGCGATCTTGGAGCGAGTGGCATGACTCTCCCTAGTCGGGAAGGGATTCTCGTCCAGGCCATGAGGTCCAACACGGACATCACGGCTAGCGCCGTAGGGCAACGCATCGCCACGCGGCTGAGCACCTATCCCGGCATCCGCGTGACCGTCCTCGGTGGGGCCGCTCGGCCGACCGACCAGACCGGACAGCCCGAGTACCAGATCGAGGTATGGGGCGCCGGCCCTGAGCCAACGCACGAGACCGAGGCCTCTACCGTGGCAGGGATCGTGGAGGAGCAGGTAGCGACGGGAGGCCTGAGCGGGACCTACCCGCTCGGGACCATCCGAGGTTCCTACGTCATTGGGGATCTCATCCACTCGCCGGACCCGACCACGCGCCGGGAGCGGTACATCCTCACGATCGGATTACTGATCCAGTGACCCAACCTCCGCGCTACACCGACGAGGTACAGCGAGCACTCAGGGAGCGAGCGATCGACGCGCGCGAATCCCCTTCTCCACCAGCCATCCCCGATGGCCATGTGCAGTACATGGTCGCTGTCAACGAGCAGCAGTCATCCGGTATCGCTGTTCCGGCCGTCGTCGCGGCCACGCTACGAGGCATAGCCGATCAACTCGACCCCAAGAAACCAACCACGAGGAGCACAGAGTCATGAGCAACACCAACACGCCGGCACCGGCTGTCGCGACTCCCGAGGAAGTGCAGAGCTTCCGAGCGGAGCAAGAGAAGGAGTGGGGCCAGTACGTCGCGCTGGCGCCGATCAGCTTCAACGGCGCACCGGCCTACAACGCCGGCGACGCCGTACCGGCTAGCAACGTGGCGAAGTACAAGTACGACGAGCAAGGCCTTGTCGGCAAGGTCGGAGCCAAGGCCACCAACGAAGTCATCCGCTCGATCGCGAACGCGGCCTCCGCCGAGCAGGTAGCGGATGTCGGCGCCCCGCTCAGCCTGAATGTGTCCGTTCCCGAAGGCAAGTAGGCCGAGGGTTTCCGTAATACCTACCAAGGAAGGCGACAATGCCTACAGCCATCACTACGCCCAACATTCTGGTCGACCCAGGATTCCTCTTCTGGGCTCCGCTCGGGTCGGCCGAGCCGACTCACGCCGCTACGGCGTCCAAGTTCTCCGATGTCTGGCCGGTGGCCTGGCTCCAGCTTGGCGCCACCGCGGAGGGATCGACATTCAGCTATGAGACCTCGGTGGAGCCGATCACCGTAGCCGAGTTGTTCGACCCGGTGAAGTACAGCACGACCGGCCGGACCGGCTCACTGAGCTTCGCCCTGGCCGAGTGGTCGCTGACCAACATGAAGCGCGCGCTCAACGGCGGCACCATCACCACGACCGGTACCGGTGCGACATCCGTTAACTCCTACGTCCTGCCGACGCCAGGCCAGGAGGTCCGAGCCATGCTCGGCTGGGAGTCCAGCGACGCTACGGTGCGCGTGATCGTCTACCAGGCCTTGTCCTCGGGCACGATCGAGACCGCGTTCCAGAAGGCACCCGACTTCGCGCGGATTCCTTTCACTTTCAACATGGAGATCCCGAGCGGCAGCACTCAGCCGTTCAAGCTCCTCACGGCCGGGACGGCTCGCGCCTAATGGGCAGATCCCTAGGGAGCTTCGGAACCGAGCACGTCGAGGAGCAGGTAGACCCAGACACCTTTGATTGGTTTGGGTCTACCATCCGTCTGACCACCACGCTCAACGAGGTCGAGTTGATCGACTTCATGGACGCGGCTCGGCGGATCAACGATCAGGACCTGGCCGCGATGGCGATCATCAAGGACATGTTCATCATGATCATCCACGCCGATGACTTCGCCACATTCTGGAGCGTGGCTAAGGAAAAGCGCCAAGGCCTGGAGGAGATGGTTCAGCTATTCATGACGCTGCTGGAGGCCGTCACCGACCGCCCTACCCAGCGGCCGTCCGACTCCTCGACTGGGCAGCCGACAACCGTAGGGAGCTTGCCGGCCGACTCCTCAGCGTCGGTATTGAGTGGGCGCCCGGATCTACAGGTCATTCACGAGGACAACCAGGCGACGATGGAACGCGCGCGGCGCGCGGTCCTCGCCGGCTAAGCCTTAGGCAGCTAGCCGACTTCGCCTATGTGATCCGCGTGGATCAGATGATCGACCGGGCCGCGCTGGAGTACTCCATCGCGGCCTCTCTTATCGCGGCCGGCGTCAAGTCCAACGACGGCTCAGCGATCGAGGTAGTCACACCAGAGGAGCAGCGAGAGGCGTTCGATCGCCGGCTCGGCCGGCCGCTCGATGAAGATCAAATACGAGCCGCGATCATGAGGGAGGTTACGGCGTGACAGTCAAGATCAACCGCAATGCAGCCAAGAGCTACCTCCGCGATCCCAAGCTGGAAAGGGAACTCCTGGCCGATGGCTGGAAGATAGCGGACCTGGCCGCGTCGCTAGCGCCGAAGGACTCGGGCAGCGGCGCGGCCTCGATCCGTGCCGAGCTAGTGAAGGGTGACGTGCCCGAGGTCCGCGTGTCCTGGGATCGCGCTCACTTCTACATGGGCTTCATCGAGCTAGGCGTACTCGATCGTCCTGCGCAGCCCTTCTTGCGCGCCGCGGCACAGAGGTTCCGGTGACGACTCTCGCAGACCTGTTCGTCCGCGTCCTGCCTGACGGCAAGGAGACCGACCGCTACCTCGCCCGTACAGAGACGCGGCTCCAGAAAATCGACCGGACCAAGATCACGCCGAAGATCGAGATGTCCGGCGCGGACCGGACAGTCGGCGCGCTCACCGCCAAGCTGCAATCGCTGAACAAGCTCAAGATCAACCTCAACGTCGCCTCGACCACAGCCAAGGCCGAAGTCGAAACCCTGCAACGCCAGTTGGTCCGGCTCACGAGCAAGCGATCCACGGTCCCCATCGAGCTACAGGACGATATCGATCGAGAGATCCGTGAGGTCAAAGGGAATCTAGAACGCTTGCAGCGTAGGGAGACCAAGCTCCCGATGCGGCTGGAGCGGATCAACGATCAGATCTCCGCTGTGACCCGGCAACTGAACTCGATCCCTGATGTCGATGTCGATGTCGATCTTGACCCAGAGCGGACGCTGGGGCGCAAGCTCGGCGGCATCACCAAGCAGGTAGAGGACACCGGGCACAAGGCCGGCAAGGGATTCGGTGGCGGCTTCAACGCTGGCATCCGCAGCATCGCCGGCGCCGCAGCCCTGCTCCTCTCGGTGTCCGAGGTCATCCGGTTCCTCAAGGAGTCCAACGCCGAAGCGCGAGAATCCCAGAAGGTCTCCGCGGCCACGGCGCAGTTGATCAAGACCACCGGTGGCGCGGCCAACGTCACGGCCGGCTACGTCGATCAACTGACGACTTCCCTATCGAACAAGAATGGCGTGGACGACGAGGCCATCGCCAAGGGCGCCAATCTTCTCCTGACCTTCAAGCGGGTCCGCAACGAGGCCGGCGAGGGCGGGAGGATCTTCGACCGCGCCAACCAGGCCGCGGTTGATCTCTCGGCTACCGGATTCGGCTCGATCACCACAGCCAGCAAGCAACTCGGCAAGGCACTGCAAGATCCGATCAAGGGAACTACGGCCCTGGCTCGCGCCGGCGTGACGTTCACCGACCAGCAAAAAGAGCAGATCACCAAGATGGTCGAGGCCGGCGACATCCTCGGCGCTCAGAAGGTCATCTTGGCTGAGGTCGAGTCTCAGGTCGGCGGCGTCGGCCGGGCCTCGACCACGGCCGGCGAGAAAGCCGTAGTGGCATGGGACAACTTCAAGGAACTCCTCGGCACAGCCCTGCTTCCGTTGGTCGACAAGTTCTCCACCTTCATGCTGGACAAGGGAATCCCGGCCCTATCGAGCTTCGTGTCGTTCCTGTCCACGAACATCCCTAACGCGGTATCAAATGCCACCAACACCATCGAGGGCTTCAAGGAGGCCTTGACCAAGGGATGGGAGCGGGACACCGGGACCTGGGGTAACGAGATCATCTACGCCGGCCTCGCCATCCGTAAGGCCTTCCTGCCAGTGGTTGCGTTCATCCGATCCGAGGTGGTCCCTCGGGTAGCCAGCATCGGGGATGCCTTCTCGGATCTCCTGACTGTGCTCAAGCCGATAGCGGTTCAGATCGGGACGGCGATACAGAGCGTCCTTTCCCCAAAGGGCGGTGGCGGCGAGGCCTGGACAACGATCCAAGACACCATCGTCTCGGCCCTGGTCTTCATCGAGCGGACCGTCCGCACTGTCACCAAGATCATCTCCGCGGTCTGGGCCGAGCATGGCGACACGATTACGGCTGTAGTGAAGTCCAACTGGTCCGCAGTGGCCGGCATCGTCAAGGGCGCGCTGAGCGTGCTCAGCGGCTACCTCAAGCTCGCTACCTCCCTCATGGCCGGCGACTGGTCCGGCGCGTGGAAGGGCATGCGCCAAGTGATGAAGGGCCAGCTAGACATCATCACGTCGATCGTCAAGGGCGTAGGGAAGATCCTCGGCGCCCTGGTCGCTACGGCCTGGTCGGGCATGGTCGATACCGTCAAGTTCTGGATGGGCCGGCTAGTGGGTTTCCTAGCTGAGAAGTGGAGCGGCATCGCTCGCGGGGTCACCACCGGCCTGTCACCGATCGTAGGGTTCGTCGCCGGCATCTGGGCCAAGCTCCAGGCCGGCGCAGCCTCGGGTCTCGCAGCGGTAGCGAAGGTAGCGAAGGCAGCGCTCAATGCGATCCTCCTGCCGTTCAAGATCACGTTCACCGCGATCGGTACGTTGATCGCCCTGACCTGGGGCGGGATAGCGAAGGTCACCCGAGCGATCTGGGCCAAGATCGGTGGTGACGTTAGGGCATCGACCAGCGCCATCAGCAAGACGATCTCGGGCTGGCTTTCGGCGGCGCGGAGCACGATCACCGCAACGTGGAACGCGATCTACTCGCGCGTCCTAGCTCCGGTGTGGAACCGCATTCGCTCTTTGTTCTCTAGCGCGATGGCGGCCGTCCGCGCCGGCTGGGATCGCTTCTGGTCGCTCATCAGGTCCACGGCCACCAGCGCGTGGAACGCGGTCAAGGATCGCGTGATCTCGCCCGTCTGGACGCGCATCCGCTCGATCTGGACGAGCGCGCAGACAGCCGTCCGCTCTACCTGGGATAGCTTCTGGGGCCGGATCAAGGACTCGGCTCAGAGTGCGATGAACACCGTGAAGTCGCGGATCGACACGGTGCTAGGGAAGATCCGCAGCGCGTTCTCCTCGGCCAAGACCAGCATCGGGAAGGCCTGGGATGGCGTAAAGGACAAGGTGTCCTCGCCTATCAACTGGGTCAAGAACAACGTCTACAACAAGCCACTCGTCCCGGTGTGGAACCGCGTGGCGGCTCTGGTGGACGGTCCCACTCTCAAGCCCTACGCCAAGGGTGGCATCGCGGAGTACACGCGCCAAGGCATCTCGCAGTTGGAGGCCTACGCCAACGGCGGAACTCCCTACGGCGTAAGGCCTGGCTACACGCCTGGTCGCGATACGCATCTGATCGGTGTGGGTGGCGGCGAATCGATCATGCGCCCTGAGTGGACACGCGCTGTCGGCCCTGCTCTCGTGCACATGTGGAACCGGATCGCTCGCACCAAAGGCGTCTCGGGGGTTCGGAAGATCATCGGGACGATGGGTGTTCCCGAGGAGACTCGCGGCCGGCAGCAGCCGATGGGCGGATTCGCTGATGGCGGGACCGTCAAGGGCGGCAGTATTGCCGACTGGCTCCGCAGCAAGATCGGCGGCGCGGCCAGTGCCGTGAAAGGCCTAGCGTCCAAGCTGAAAGGGTGGGCGCTGGGCGGACTCAAGGCGGCAGCGTCCAAGGTGCTCAGCCCGGTCCGCGGCTTGATCGACAAGAGGCTGGTCGGCAATCCGGTGAACCGTACCGTAGGCAGCCTAGGCAAGAAGGCGATCAGCAGCGTACTCGACAAGATCGGGTCGGCCGACGACAAGGCAATGGCGGCGATGGCTCCCGACACTGGAGGAACCGGACCGTTCAAGGGCGGTGGGGGCGCGGTCGGCCGCGGTATGGCCGGGATCATCAGGACAGCTAGGAAGTTCGGCATCCGCTCCATCGGCACCTATCCCGGCCACCATCCCTCTATGGCTCGGGCTCGGGACCTGATGAACACCAATGTGGCCCGAGGCAACGCCTTGGCCTCCGCACTGTGGGGAGCGCGTAAAGCCCTGAACCTGTGGTACATCATCTGGAATCGGCGGATCATCTCGCAGACCCGACCTGGCGCCGGCTGGACGCGCTACTTCGATGGCGGCTCCTCCAATCCCAACCGGGCGCACACCAATCACCTTCACGTCGCTGTCTACAGGCTCGGCGGCATCGTCAATAAGCTCTTGGGTCGCTCGGCTCTGGGCAGGGCTCCGGTCAAGCTAGCCGCGGGAGGCGTGGTCAGAGGAGGCCGCGGCGGGACGATCGCGCACATCGGTGACGGCCGGCACGACGAGCTAGTGACTCCACTACCCAAGGGATGGCGAGCCGGCGCGGCTGACGACAAGATCGACCGGCTGTGTAAGTTGATCGAGGCCTACGGCCTGCAAGGGCCAGTGAACAACTTCGGGGACATCCTTGTGCCAGCAGGAGGATCAGTGGCTCAGACCGTCAACCGCGAGCTACAGCTAGTCGCGAACGTAGGCCTGGTCTGAGATGCCCGTCACCTACACGTCGTATCCCGTCACGGTGGATGGGACACGGCTCGACTCGGCCGCGTGGGGCATCGAGGCGCGGACTCGCTCCACGGCACCGACCCGGCCGGCCGACGTGGCCTTGCCTGGCGTGGATGGAGTCTCGGCCTCGCTCAACGACGACCTCGACCAGATGACGCGGGTCTACTCCATGTGGGTGCTCGGGACCGATGGGGACGGCGTCATTCCTGGCGGGTCCAACGCGATGGCGCAGTGCTTGGCCAACGTCGACCAGTTGTCCTTCATCTTTGGCGTAAGGCATCGGTTGATCGATGTGCAGGAAGTGGTCGACGCCGCGGGAACCGTGAGGCAGTACTGGGGCAAGATCAACGAGCCGATCGTGCCAGAGATCCGCGCCGGTGGACTGGGTAAGTTCACGGTGTCTATCAACATCCCTAGCGGCGTAGGCCAGGACGTGTCCACCTCGGACTTCACCAAGAGCACGATGACCTCAGGCGTGTTCTACGAGGTGACCACGCTGACGGGCTCGACCGGACCGATCAACGACGCGATCCTTACCCTGCAAGGGCCAGTGAACAATCCGATCATTACCGATATGACGACGGGAGCCTACGTGCAGTTGAGTGCCAACCTGGGCGCCTCGGATGTGTGGCGGATCAACTGTGGGACCTGGGCCACGCGCTACGGGGCCGGCCTGACGTTCGCCTCCGCCGATACGGCCGGGACCAACGGGGACCCAGTGACTCAGTTCGGGGGCGGAGGGTCTATCTTCCTACGGATGCGGCCGGCGCTGTCGGGAGGGCTCCGCAAAGTTCAGTTGTCCGTTACCGGGACGAGCATGACCACAGCGACCACGCTTGGTGTCCGCGCACGTAAGAAGTTCCTTATCTGATGCCGCTTGTTGTTGGGGCGACAACCAAAGCAGAGAACGCATCCGCGGCGTCGGTGTCCCTGGCCAAGCCGGCCGGGACCCTCGGCGGAGATCTTCTGATCGCGGTCATCTCGCACGCCTCGCCGGCCGCGATCACTACGCCGGCTACGGGTATGACGTGGACCCTGGCCGCAAGCGTACAGAGCAACGCATCTGCCCTGTCGGTCTTCTACGGCTTCTCGCCCAACGAGGACGCGACGAGCTACAGCTTCCCGACTGCGACCGCGCGCAACTCGGGCATACTCACGCGGATCAGCGGGGCGCTGGTCACGCCGATCGATGTCACCGTGACGGCATCGACCGGCGCGTCGACCGCTGGACTGACCCTGCCAGGCCTGACGCTCACATCGCCTAACGAGCTAGTGTTCTCGGCCTACTCGGTCAACACGGCCGGCGCGACCGCGGTCATGCTCGGCATCACTGATCCCTGGGAAGACATCTGGTCCGATCAGTACTTCCCGGCCACCAGTACAACCACGGTGGTCGCGACGACCACCGGTGCCGGCCAGAGCTTGGCGATAGCCACGGAGCCGCGGACGGCCACCGGCGCCACTGGGCCACGGACGTACAGCTTCTCCCCGAACACGACGGCCTACGCGCAAACGGCGATCATGATCGGGCTCCGCCCTGGCTCGCTTGTCGCTTCCCGGTCAACATCATGGACGGTCGGTGGCAAGCCGGTAGCGAGTCGCGCTACGACCTGGGCGGTCGGTGGCAAGCCGGTCTCCAGTCGATCCACGACCTGGGAGACGCGCCAGGTCATGGGTTTCGTCAGGGTCAGCAATCCCAGCGCGGCTACAGGGCTCACCCACTGGCAGTCGAGTTCCGGCGTCGGCGGGGTCAGCGCATCCAGCGCGCAGGCCACAGGCGGTCCGTTCAATGATCCGTTCCACCGGCAGACGTGGTCGGTCTCCCAGACCGGCACGGCCGGCAACGCGGGAACGCTGTACTCCACCACCGGTGCTCCAGATCCCTACCTGGCAGTCAATCCAGGCCAGCTAGTGTCGGCGTCGGCATGGGTGCGTAGCTCCGTAGCGCAGCGGATCGGTATCTACGTCCAATACCTCGATGCCTCCAGCGCCACGCTCGGCTCTACGGCAACGCAGTACGTGGTGTCAGCAAACACGTGGACCTTCGTTACGCATCAGGCAACGCAAGTAGCGCCAGCGGGAACCGTCCGCGTGCGCATCCTCACCTACTCCATCGCCGGCGCCGGAAGCGTGCTGTGGTCGGCCGGCGACACCCTGGACACGGCGCTCGTGTCGGCCTCCTCGGCGCCGGCCACGAGGTCCACGACGTGGACCGACCGGACCACAGTCACTCGGACACGGATCACTAGCTGGTCGACCTTCTCGCAGACCACGACCACGACGTTCGTCCCTGGCGCGCGCCTCGTCGTGTACGCGCCAGTGGGGGCCAAGCTCGGCGTCCTGCCGGCTCCTCAGGCGATCGCAGCCGCGTTTCCCTTGAATGACCTAGGCTCGCTCTCCTTCTCCTACCTCGTCCGCGCTCCGCGCTCCTCGACGCTCCTCGGGCAGGCCTGCGAGGTGGCCCTGGAGCTATCGCCCGACAACGGCCGGACGTGGTTTGAGCCACCGGACGGTCGCTTCCTCTACACCAGTGACGGCCGAGATCCGATCAGGACCGACGATCGCTACGAGGTCACCTGTACGGCGTACGTGAAGCGCTTGGAGAAAGTGGTCACCTATCCCAACGGGGTGATCAACGAGGAAGGCAAGCGAGAGTTCCTGGCCCGTACGCCTGGCTGGATTCTCAACCAACTGTTCACCGAGGCTCAGCAGCGCGGCGCGATGTCGGGCATCACGTGGACGTTCACGCCTGGCGCAGACTCGGCCGGCGTGCCGTGGACCACCGTCCAAACGGTCTACTACGACCCTGGCGTCTCGGCGCTGATGATCTTGATGAACATGGCCGAACAAGAGTTCATCGATTTCCGTATGCAGGGTAGGACTCTGCACGTCTTCAACAACGATCAGGCGATGGCCGCGGACCGGACCGTGGGGGCCGGGATCGTCAACCTCCGGTCCGGCCGGGACCTCACCGAGGCACCGTACCGGCGCACCTGGGAAGGCATGGCCGACTCGGCTTATTTCCAAGGCGATGCCGGCGCGAGCTACCAGTACACCAATCCCGGCGCCGAGACTCCCTTTGGCCGGCAGGAAATCTTCATCGCCAACGGCTCGGTGTCCGACCCTGGCACGATGGCCGCGATCACTCAGGCCACGCTCTCGCTGTCAGATGCGCCACGGATCGAGTACACCCGAGGCCTCGACTTCACGCGCTCCCCGTACGTGCCGTTCACCGACTACCGGGTCGGGGACTACGTCTACTCCACGGTGGACGGGACGGCCGCTCCTGAAAGGCTTCGGGTCCGTCAGGTCACGATCACGGTGTCCGACCTCAACGTCGTCTCGGGCGGCGTCGTCCTCAATGATCGCTTCTTGGAAAGGGATGTCAGGGCTCAGCGCCAGATCGACGGCATCACCAACGGCGCGAGCGGAGCGGCGCCGCTCCCTGGTGGACCTGGCACCGGTGAAGACGACAAGCTCGCACCGGGTCAGGTCACCGGCCTCGTGGTGAGCAGCGCGGCCTACCTCGGGCCTGGAGGGTTTGTCCAGGCCGCAGTCGCGCTCGACTGGGCCGAGGTCACCATCAACGCGGACGCCACGCCGGCCGACGACATCGACCGCTACGAGATCTACCAACGCCAGAACGTAGCCGGCCAGGTCTTCCGCTTCGCGGCCTCGACTCCTGACACCGGCCACGAGATGTCGCCGTACGTGGCCGGCGCGAGCTATCAGTTTCAGGTTCGTGCGGTAGACCAGAACGGCAACCGAGGTGCGTTCTCAGCCGCAGTCACGCATGCCGCGGCGATCGACGTTACGCCCCCGCAAGCGCCGGCCGCGCCGGTCGGCACCCAGAAGCTCGGCACCGTGGAGTTCACGTGGAACGGCTTGCCGGCTACGGGATCGTGGCCACCGGACTTCGACTACGTCGAGGTTCACACCTCGACCGTGAACAACTTCACGCCGACCACGGCGACCCTGTTTGATCGGATGTACGGGGCCGGGTCCACCGTGGTCACCGATGGCGCTTTCGGGGTACCGATCTACTGCAAGCTCATCGCAGTCGACAAGTCGGGACTCAAGTCGACCCCTAGCACGCAAGGGATCGGGACGCCGGCGCGGCTTGTCGGAACCGATCTTGACCCTGGGGCGATCACCTACGAGCAGATCGGGTTCAAAGATCCCGGCAACTTGATCATGGACGGCAGCTTTGAGACCTCGGCGTACCGCAACTTGGTGGAGCCGAGATCCAATGCAGCGTGGACGTTCACGACCGGCGACAAATTTCATGGCACCTACGCGGCGACAGTCGACGCCTCGGTGGGCGCCGGCACGTCGCGCAACTTTTGGACGATGGTCGCGGCTGACGCGCAACAAATCAAAGCTGGGGACAAGCTGTTTGCTCGGTTCGCCTACAAGGGAACCGTTGGCGGCAACGGAACACCTCGCCTGATCGCGCTGTGGAACATCCTCGGTGGCACGACCTCGTTTACGGTGCTCACCGGCAGCGTGATCAACGGGACGTGGCAACAGGGCGCGATGCAGATGACGGCGCCGGCCAACACGGTGTCCGTGCAGATGTACTTGGACATGCCACCGGTGGGGACGGTCGGTACCTACTGGGTGGATGCGGTCGAGGTGCGCCGCACCGTAGGCACCGCGATCATCGAGGATGCAGCGATCGGGAATGCGCAGATCGCTAACCTGGCTGTGAATGACGCCAAGATCATGAATCTCGACGTTGGGAAGATCACCACCGGGCAACTCAACGCCACGGTCCTGATCGCCGGCACGCTCCGTACGGCCTCGGCCGGCGCGCGGCTAGAGCTTACCGGGACAGGGATGCGGCTGTTCGACGCGGCCGGCGCGCTCAAGGGTTGGTGGGACCCGGCGAGCGGCAAGATCAGGATCTACTCCACGACCGACGCCTCCCACATCTCTACCGGGCATGGCATCCAGTTTGGTGACGACACCGGCCCGAACTTGATCATCGACAACAACGAGATCATGACGCGGTTCAACGGCGACTATTCCGAGCTTCTGCTGAACCGTGAGGGCGGGGGCGTCCGTATCGGCGGGATCAAGGGCGGTCTCGCGGAGGTCGGGGAGATACCCGACGCGCCCGAGCACATCATCTCCCTACGCGGCAACGTGCTCATCAGCAACATCCGAGACGCAGATTTCTACTCAGAGAATCCGCCACTCATGATCGGCCGAGCCGGCCAAGCTCACCTCTTCTTTGACTCCAACGAGATTGGGTCGGCGTTGGGTGACGTGCCGTCGAATCTGTACCTCAACGCGGCTCGCAACTCAGCATCCCCGCTCGGCAACGTGCACCACAATGCTCCCGTCGTTCTCGGCTCAGCCAGCGTGGCGGTGCGTCGTGGCGGCACCTATGCGGACGGCGATCGGCAGGGATTCATCTACGCCTGGGACTCCACGGTCGATGTCGGGATGCGCTTCCAGAACGACCGGGTCTACGTGGTGCAGGCCGACAACACCGGTACACGCCCGATCACCGCCTCAGCGTTCACTTTGTCTAGCGAGGAAGCGAACAAGGAGCAGATCACCGAGTTCGATCCGTGGTCGATCATCCGCAACGCGCCCTCATCCAAGTGGCAGTACAAGGACCGGGTCGAGAAGGGCAACGCCTGGCACTTCGGCCCGATGGTCGAGGCCTTGCCCGAGGAGCTTGTCCACGTCATGGAGCAGACCTTCCCAGAGCCGGCGTCCAAGGGCTACGACCTCGGCGCGCTCATGGGCATCCTGTGGGCCGCGGTACGGGACCTAGACGAGAGGACCCGTCGTGGGCCAGATAAGTGACGGCTCGGCGGTCTGTGACCGCTGTGGGATTTCCCTACCAGCGTTCGGGGTCATGCACGGCATGTGTGCGGCCACTCGCGAAGGTAACGACCTGATCTTCTGCTACGTCAATAGCTGCTGGGAAGTGGTCACCTATGGCTTGATCAACTTCACCGGGCCGGACGTGTGCGCCAACGACGGCTCGCCTGTGGTCTGGTCCACCGGCGCCGCGATCCTGACTGCCGACACCGCGCTCGATCCCGACGTGGTGCGGCGTATGGCGTTCTGCTACGAGAACGGATGCGCCACCCAATTTCTTTTCCAGATAGGGAACCTGTGACTCAGATCGATGCCGCTACGTACGCGGCCAAGCTGGAGGCTCGCTACCGGGTCCAGTTCACCCGCCAGGCCGAGGAGATCTCGCGGCTCGTGGTCGAGGTCGCACAGCTTGAGGCGTACATCGCTGACCAGCAACAGATTCAATCCGATCAGCCTCCCGATCCGTGGGGGGACGACACCGAGAAGGGACCGCAGTGACCGAGCTAAGCGAGGCAGTAACCCAGAGCGAGGCAGGGTGGGACTTCCACTGTCCTCGCCCTTTCGGGTGTGGGGATGCTGAGGGACCGTGGCGGTCGCTCGGCTGGGACACCAAGAAGGCAGCGACATCCCGAGGGCGGCAGCACCTCGGAGAACACGACGGCGACGGCACCGCGCCCGAGCTTGACGACTTCCGTACCAATCAAGAGAGGGGCGCCGAGTAATGGCAGCCATCACCAGCGGCGAGATCCTGTTCAAGTACAGCGTGAAGACGGGATCGGCCGGCAACACCGTGGTCGGCACCGCGGCCGGATCGTTGGGCACGTACATCTCGCAGACAGCGTGGGCCGGGGGCGCGGCGAACGATCTGTTCGATGACATCACCGGCGCGGAGAACGCGGCCTCCACTGTCGACTACCGCTGTATCTTCGTGCACAACTCCAACGGCGCGAATGCCTTGCAGAATGCGGTTGTCTACCTGTCGGCCGAGGTAGCCGGTGGGGCGTCCATCGCGATCGCCGTGGACACGACCGCGGCATCCGCGCTCGGCTCGGCATCGGCTCAGGCCGTCACGGCCACCACGGAGACCGCTCCTGGCGGCACCGTGACTGGCCTGTCGTTCTCGGCGCCGACCACGGCCGGCACCGGCCTGGCGCTCGGCAACATCCCTTCTGGGCAAGTGAAGGCGTTCTGGATTCGCCGGACGGCCGCGAACTCCGCAGCGCTCAGCGGAGACGGCGTGACGATCGCAGTCTCAGGAGACACCGGCTCGCTCTAGTCAAGCGCAGACCGGATACAACGAAAGGACTTCGGTGGCTTCGCCCAACCTGAATACCAACCTCAGCACCGCGGCCGGCACGCCAGGCCATCTCGCGGCCAGCAACATCGTCCACGCCTTGGTCAATCTGTTCGACTCCAACCTGGGCGCGTCCCTCACCGAGGGATCAACGCTGGTCTACTCGGGCGGCGTGTTCGTCAAGGGCGTAGCGGCTGGGTCGCAGCCGGTCTTGATCAAATACTCTGGGGCGGCTCCGCTTCGGAACACGGTCACGACGAACACGGCGCAACCTGTTATCTGGTGCGGACCTGACAACCCAGCCAAGGGCGCCGGCTACGGTATCGCCGGGGTCGACTTCTGGTGGGCCACCACGAGCACCGGCCTCGGCATCGACGTGAGCATCGTCAGCGGCACTGTGGTCACACCGAATCCTGTTGCCTCTTTCACCGCGTCGCCTCTCACCGGCAACTTCCCGCTCACCGTGAACTTCGTCAACACGTCTACGAACGCCACCTCGTACCTGTGGAACTTCGGGGACAACACCACGAGCACCGACCCGGCGCCGGTCCACACGTACACCACGGCCGGCCCGTTCTCGCCTAGCCTGACAGCGACCGGCGCGGCCGGCACTCAGCCGAACACGCAGATTCGTAGTGGGTATATCAATGTCACCACCGCTACCGGCGTGACGATCACGGCAACGCCAGGGAACGCCTCGGCCACGCTGACATGGACGGCGTACCCAGATGCGACCGCTTACAAGGTAGGCCGGGACGGCGTCGACTCCTTCGGGGCCGGGGCGTGGGAGGAGACCGTCACCGGCACGACGTGGACCGCGCTCAACTTGATCAACTCCACGCTGTACACGGTGCACGTGACGCCGGTGATCGACGGGGTCGACGGGCCTACCTCGACAGCGACCGTCACGCCGACCTCGGGCAGCGGCTCACCGACCAACCCAATCACGGCCATCGGGACGCCTGTGGTCGCAGAGAAAAACGACGCCAACCTGACCATCACTGTCGCGGCACCCACCGGGATCGCGGTTGGGGATCTCTTGGTGGCCACGGTTGGGCACTCCACCGGGACCGCGTTCACGCCGATCTCGGGCTGGACCCTGGCTGTGGGCGCTACCTCAGTAGGTAGTTCCGGCGTGTACGTCGCGAAGATGTACAAATTCGCCGTCTCTGGGGACATCGGGGCGTCGTATGCGTTCAACGTGGCAACGGGTCGGGCAACCGCGGTCATGGAAGCTCTGCGTTATGTCCATGCCACCACGCCAGTCGATGTCACGCCTAGCACCGTAGGAGACACAAGCTCGACCGCGGGACTGACGGTACCCTCGATCACCACCGTCACGGCCGGCTGTCGGCTGGAGTCGGCCTATGTGATCAACTCGGCCACCACTGAGGACACGGTATTGCCGGCCACATGGACCCTGATCGGGAAGGCAACCCTAGGGACCGGCCGGCGCGTCCACGACGCCTTCAAGGCGCAGACCGCAGCAGGAGCTACCGGCACCGTTGCCTGGACCAAGACGGGCACTGCTCCCCTTCCCAGCGCGGCGCTCCTCATGGCCTGGCGACCGGCGACCCCGACTGGCGGCGGAGGAGGAGGCACCACGCCTACCCTGCAAACGCGAGCCGTTGGCATCGATGGCGGAGTGAAGGTCACCACGCTCAACGCCACCAGCGTTCGGTTGCGAGCGAGCACCGACGCGGCCGGGACCACCGGGGTCATCTACTCCTCGGCCGTCACGCCGGATGCCAACGGGGTCAGCTATCCGCGGCTGACCGGACTGACGGCCGGCGTCCGCTACTACTACAGGGTCGGGATGACAGTGTCGGCCGTGGAGACCTTTGACACAAAGGCAGTCATCGGCCGCATCCGCGTTGCTCCTACCGGCGCTACGAACTTCGCGTTCAACTTCGGTGGATGCTGCAACGCATCCGACTCGGCCTCGATGGCGGCGATCGCGGGGCGTGCCGATCACCTGTTTTTCCACCTAGGCGACATGTGGTACGCGGACGGCTCGGGGACGAGCGTCGCGAACTACCTGAGCCAGATGGGCAACAAGGTCAACGCGCCCAATCATGAGTCGGTCTTCGCGACGACTCCATGTGTCTTCGCGCCGTCCGATCATGACGGCTCGATGAACAACAACGGGAACGCGGGGACGGACGCTACCGCGCTCACCAACTACAACGCGGCCTACCGGCGTCTGCTCCCGACCCCGACCGGCGTCGGGATGCCTGCCACCACAGGTGTCTACTACTCGTTTACCTGGGGTCGGGTGCAGTTCATCAACATCGACTGCCGGTCGTTCGCCTCCGCCCCATCCGCTACCGACAACAGCAGTAAGACGATGCTTGGATCAACTCAGAAGACGTGGCTCAAGAACTTGATCACCGCCAGTACGGCCGGCGTGATCTGCATCATCGGGGACACTGCCTGGACTGGCGCTGCTACCGCGGGTGACGACGCCTGGATCGGTTACACCACAGAGCGGCAGGAGCTTGCCACCCACTTCGATGCCTCAGGGAAGGCGATCTGCTACCTCTCGGCCGATATGCACGCGCTCGGCGCTGACAACGGCTCGGCGCCGAACAACCCTAGCCAGATGGTCACGTTCGCTTCCGCACCGCTGAACAACAACAGCAGCCAGAAGGTGTCCGGATGGTCGGCCGGGATCTACCCGTCCAGCGGGTCTACTGTCGTACAGCAGTACGGCCGGGTCAACGTCACCGACACTGGGACGAACATCAGCTTTGCCTACACCGGCTATAGCTCGGACGGTACGGCGCGGGTCAACATGACGGCTAACTGGGCCACCGATCCATCGCCGGCGCCTCCCTCGGGCACTCAGCCAACGATCAGCGCCGGCCAGCTTGGCGCGGGTGCGGCCTGGGTGATGAATTTCGAGGACACCTTCTCGGGGACCAGCATCGACACCACCAAATGGAATGTGTTCGATGATCCGAACTACACGATGAACAACGTCCACCCACGAGCCTTCAACGTAACGGTTGCCGGGGGTAACGCGATCCTGACTCTGTCGGATGCGGGGACGGGGGCGATGATCGCGACCAACGATGTTGATCTTCGCGGCAACGCCTACTACACGCTGAATCCTGGCGGCATCGTGGAAGCGCGGATCAGCTTCCCTGGAACCTCGGGCACCAGCCAGCACAACTGGCCGGCCTGGTGGACCTCAGGTCCGGCGTGGCCATCAGCCGGCGAGATCGACATCGTGGAAGGTTATGACTCGACCCTGTCCGCGGCGAACTACCACTGGGGACCAGCCGGCGTGAACAACTCCAACAACGGGCCACATCCCACCGGGACCTACGTCAATGGGTTCCACATCTACACCGCGCACCGGCTCCGTAACGAGATCCGCGTCTACTGGGATGGGATTCTGCAACGCCGGTTGTTCACCACGTCCAACGGCACGGCCACCGGAACGCCACTGGACAACGGAAACGGCCAGGCGTTGATCATCAACGTCGGCTCAGGCAACGGCTCGACCGCTTACGGCTCCGCCTCGCAAGTCCTTGTGGACTACGTGCGCGGCTGGATTCCCGCTTAAAAACAAAGGAGAACACGATGGCAGTACTCACTCCCGGTGATCAGTTCGCTCTAGCGTTCAAGGACGGCAACTGCGAGCGGACCGCTCTGTATGCGCTCAAGGGAGTCACGGCCGGCGACACGGTCGACGTGGCCGCGGAGTTCCGCGTCGTGAAGCGGGGCGGCATCGTCTCAGCGACCGGCACGACGATCGGTGCCGTCACTCAGGCCACCGGAACGGTCCTGACGATTCCCGCTGGGCCGGCCGCGGATGGCGTTTGGCTTTTGGTGGTTGGGGTCTCGATCTAGTGGCCGACACCAAAGTCTCGGATCTGGGGGCGGCAGGAACGCTGACCGACAGTGACGTGCTGTTGATCGTCAACGGGGGCGCGTCCACGAAGGTCACCCTCAACACGCTCACCGCGTATTTCGAGCAGCGAGGTCGGCAGCACAACGCATCGACCGCGGCGCAGACGCCGGCCGCGGCCACCGACGTTTACATCACCGGCAGCGATGTGCCGATCCCCGCGAACCGCTTGCAGGCAAAGACGAAGTACCGGTTGGACCTGGCCATCACCAAGAGCACCGCGGGGACAGGCACGCCAACGTTCAACGTGCGCGTCGGGACCGCTGGCGCAGTAGGCGATACGTCCCGGTGCCTGTTCACGTGGCCGGCCGCGAACACAGCGGTAGCGGACGAGATGCATGTGGAGATCATCTGCACGTTCCGGTCGGTCGGCTCCGGTACGTCGGCCGTGATCGAGGGCCAGCTTGAGGCCGCGCACGAGTTGACCACGACCGGCTTCGGCGGTACCGGGCTCGGCAGCGTGATCATCATGAACACGACTGGCGGCGGATTCGACTCCACCGTGGCCAGCTTGAAGATCGGCGTCTCAGTGAACGGCGGCACAGCCTCGGCGTGGACGATCCGTCAAGCGCAGGCGGTCCTAGAGAACTTGGCGTAAGGGCATGGCGCTGCTGTGTGAGTACGGGTTCACCGAAGGGTCCGGGACTGTCACCGTTGACACGTCGGGCAACGGTCGCAACCTGACCGCGTCGAACACCACGACATCATGGGATGCGAACGGCAAGAACGGCGCAGGCGGCAAAACGAAGCACTCGGGGCTGCTGGGGCCGAACGCCTCGGACAGCAGCTACACGGTTATGTGCTGGATCAAACGCACCGGCACATGGTCCGCGTTCGCAGGCATGGTGACCAAAGCCGCCGACAACTTTTTCCTCGAATGCGACGCGGGTGGGGGCTACTTCCCTAGCGTCTATGCCGGGATCAACAACGCCATAGCGACACAGACGTTGACCTTGAACACGTGGTTCCATGTCGCCTACGTCTCCAACGGCACCACCGGACAGATGTATGTCAACGGTGTCGCCTCGGGTGGGACGAACACTGCCGGCACCAAGAACTTCGGCACCGGCACGTGGAACATCATGCCCGGTGCAGGCGACGACGGAGAAACGTCGGCGTGGGTCGGCGTCATAGATGAGGTTCGCGTCTTCGACACCGCGTTGACTGCTGGCGATGTCACGACGTGGATGAACACGCCGATCCCGCCGATCACAACGATCAACGGCCGGCTCCTGCTGGAGAACGGCACCGACCGTTACCTGCTAGAGAACAGCGACCTGTTGGTGTCTGAGGATTACGTCCCGTCCGCTGCACCGCTCCCGCCGATTTTGATCATGGCTCCTCGACAGAAATGAGAACCTGATGCCTCGCTACATGGCCTCCACTGTGACCGGGGCCGGGTCAACCACGCTACCGATCATGAGCTTGTACGGCGGCACCGCGACCCGCCCGAAGCTCCGCGAGCTTGCCGTGTTCAACACGACCACGACAGCCGTGTTTCTCAAGCTGGTCAGGGTCACCACGGCCGGCACGCAGGGCACGGCGCTGACCGAGATGCCTTTGGTGTTTGAGAACACAGCAGCCCTGGCCACCGCGTTCGCCACCCACACGGTCGCGCCGACGATCACCGCTGGCGACCTATACCGCTTCCCGCTGGCGGGGGCGGTGGGCGCCGGGATCATCCTGACGTTCCCTGATGAGGGTCTAGGGATTCCGGCTGTCGCGAACAACGGCCTCGCGGTGGTGGTGGCGACCGGCACCGGGCAAGTCTGCGACTGCACAATGGTTTGGGACGAGTAAGCCCTAGCTGATGTCGGCCTATCTCAGGTACGCATCGCCTCAGGTTTCCCTCTCCCAAAGGGCTTTCGGGTCGAATGTTCGCGGTCCGGCGATCATCGCCCCACCAGCGGCTGGTGGGGGCGGCACTGGCAATATCACGCCACGGACGGCGACCGTAGCGCAGAACGCTTCCGCGCAGTCGCTCGCCGGCACCCTGCCAGGAGATATGCAGGCTGGCGATCTTGTCGTCGCCGTGTTCATCTTCTCCTCCAACGCGGCATCGTTCACCGGTCCTGGCGGTAGCTGGGTAGAGGTTCTGGCGCCGACCTCCACCAACATCGGGACGGTAGATCCTCGACTCCTGGCGATCTACTATCAGTTCGACCCGGCGAGCGGTCCGACCGGCACCACCACCAACGCGGCCGGCCGGCAGACCGTTATCTGCCAGGCCTACGGCGGGGTCGACACATCCACGCCGATCGACGCGGCAGCGGCAGTCAACGCGGACTCGGTAGGCGACACTCAGCCGCTCCCGGCACCCTCGATCACCACGGTCACCGCCAACGCCTTGCTGTTGTCAGCCCTAACCCACAACGCTTCCAGCCAGACGTACACCGAGCCGGCCGGGATGACGATGGAGGCCTCCACGGCAGGAGCCGGGGTCGGCCGGGGCGGCGCACTGGCCCGAGAGGTACGGGCCACGCCAGGAGCGACAGGCACCCGTACCTTCGCGGCCTCGGGCTCGACCACCGTGTCATCGGTCGCGGCCAACTTCGCGCTACGGCCGGCGGCCGGCGGGGGCGGTACGACGCCGGTCTCATCCACACGTCCCACTACCTGGGCCACGACCGCAACCGTCACGGCGTCTCGGGCGACAACCTGGGACACCGAAACCGTCGCAGCCGGTACGCGCGCTACGACCTGGGTGGCTCGGGCGTCGGTTACCGACAGCAGGGCCACGACGTGGACCACGATCGCCTCAGTCACAGCGAGCAGAGCCACAACCTGGGCCACTCGGGCCAGCGTCGCCGGCTCGCGTGCCACTACCTGGGTAGCACGCGCGGCGGTTTCCGCTAGCAGAGCAAGCACCTGGGACACCGAGGTCTCGGCCGGCGCTAGCCGAGCCACGACGTGGACCGTCATCGCCTCGGTAACCGGTACGCGTGCTACGACCTGGGCGACCCGATCCACCGCGTCAGCTACGCGAGGTACGACCTGGGTCACGCGCGCGGCCGTCACTGGCAGCCGGGACACGACGTGGACCGTCATCGGGGGCGTCTCTGCGAGTCGCGGGACCACGTGGGCCACTCGGGCGGTAGCGTCGGCATCGCGGTTGACGACCTGGCACCTCCTTGCCAGCGTCACGGCAGCAAGGCCGACCACCTGGACCGCGGCAACTACCGTCGCGGCGAGTCGCGGGACGGGCTGGTCGGTAGCCGTTACGACCACCGGCTCGCGTGCCACGACCTGGGCGGCACTCTCGGCGCGCTCAGCGACTCGGGCTACCTCGTGGGTAGCCGGCAGCGCGGTCACTGGCTCTCGGGCCACCTCTTGGGCCACAGCGGCCATCGTCAGCGGGACTCGGGCTACGACGTGGACCGTCATCGGGCCGGTCGTCGCCACGCGTGCCACCTCCTGGGCCGTCCTGGCCACAACGGCCGGGAGCAGGGCGAGCACGTGGGCCTCGCTGGCGATCACGGCGCGAGCTACCTCAACCACTTGGGTCACCCGAGCGTCCCTCTCAGGCTCACGAGGGACCTCCTGGGCGGCATTTGCCTCCGCGGCCTCAACACGAGCCACGACGTGGGTCACCCGAGCACTGGTCGTCGGCTCCCGAGCTACGTCGTGGGACACCGAGATCGCGGCCGGCGCTTCCCGCGCGACGACGTGGGTCACGCGAGCAC
>Ga0247823_10000548_pt1 | contig 31489 bp, 15 predicted proteins | sample 13C_PalmiticAcid_2_FD_192426 | JGI IMG/M metagenome (GOLD analysis project Ga0247823, IMG submission 192426) | Soil microbial communities from agricultural site in Penn Yan, New York, United States - 13C_PalmiticAcid_Day30 | ecosystem: Environmental > Terrestrial > Soil > Agricultural land...
CCCCCCCCCCCCCCCCCCCCCCCCCCCCCCCCCCCCCCCCCCCCCCCCCCCCCCCCCCCCCCCCCCCCCCCCCCCCCCCCCCCCCCCCCACCGGTTACACGCCAGATGGTACTTTTGACTCTCGGTATCCTCCTTCACCCCCTGCAGCACCGCGCGGTCCGTCACCCCGGACGCACGGAGCAGCGTCCCCAGATTCTCCAAGGTGAAGTGCCGGTACGGGCAGCCGTGCGCGTCGCCGGGGCCGGGGGCGTGCTCCGTGAGGATGCGCTGGCACGAGTACGGGCTGTACCCGCCGCTGCGGCGGTTCGAGTCGCCGCCGACGTCGCCGTACACGTGCCGCACGTTGTAGCGGTACTCCTTGTTGAAGGTGTCGTCGGTGATCTTGCTGAACGCGGACCGCCAGAAGACGAGGCACTCCTCCAGGTTGAGCCCGATGCCCTTGAGGAAGAGCGAGTACTGCAGCCGCCCAAAGTGCTTGAGGTGCGCGTCGCGCCGGAGCGAGCGGTGCAGGTGCGTCATGCACATGGGGAAGTGCTGCGAGAGCGTGTCGATGTTGCGCGCTGTGATCTCGGCGCCGTCGATCGCGGGGCCCGTGCCCGTGTAACCCGCGTCGGGCGCGATGAAGTTCTTGGAGAGGTGGTTGAGAATGGGGGTGAGGCGGTCGTCTTCGTCGAGCCGAGGGAGTGCGCGGGCCGTGAGCTGCAGGAAACGTCGGGTTAGGAGTGCCCATCACTTTTGGTCTCCCGCATCGTGACCATGCTTACCTCCAACGCCTCCTCTAACCGCTTGGTGTACGCATTCAACACCATGCTCTGCTGTTCCCTCCCGGGCACATACGCCTTCCCCGCCTTGACGTACACCTTCCTGCTCTCAACCAAATCCGGCACCCGCATCCAGTCCACCTTGCACCAGTCCTCGTCCAGCACCTGCTGCGCCCTCTTGCTGTACCCGAACCCAATCGTTGTCGCTAGCTGCGGCGACAGCGCGCGCTTCTCGTCGTCGGACACGGGCTCCCAGTCGAGGTTGAGCGTGCGCACAAAGGCGGCGCGCTCGCGCGAGTCGTCGGCCTGGAAGCGCAGGCGGAAGAGCATGGTCTCGACGCGGGTGAAGCGCCGGCGCAGGTCCTCGGTCGTCGCAAAGGCCAGGCGCAGGATAAAGTGGCTGTAGTGGTCCTTTTGGCGCTGCAGGTGCAGCTTCGAGTTTCCCGAGCTGCTGGCGTCGAGCGGGAGGTACTTGTCGAGCAGCGGCTTCATGTGCAGGGCCGTCTCGGCCGGGGTCTTGTTGCGGAACGAGCATGCCTCGAGTTCGGCGAGGACTGAACGGGAGGGGTGGTGTTAGCATTACGTTGGCGACACCAAAAACACTACAATTTTGAGTACGCACCCCGTAGCCTGTCGATGGCCCATTGCTCAAACTGCTCCAGCGTGATGTCTGCTGTGGGGGGTGTCGAGTAGAAGTTCAGGCGGTGCGGATACTGCGACTCCTTGTACGCAGGGTCCGCAAACTGCTTCTTGCGGTGGTCGAGCACATTTCGCGGCCTTTTCACGTCGATCCGATTCATCGTGGCTGGTGTCTGGTCGAGTCTGTCGCGAGGAACGCTGGTTGCGGCTCAGTGCCCTTCGCTGTGGATGGGGATGGGTTTGGAGCCGTCTGTTGGGAGACGCGACGCGCGACGCGCCGGTGTCTGGGCAAAATCAATTAAAGATCGCCCAATCAGCACGCTCAAACACCGAGTTCGACCCTAACCCTGGATCCGCCCCTGAGTTCGACTCGCTGATGATTGTTTCGGTGTCCTTGACCATGCAATTTATAACTGGTTTAGCGAACTTGTGGAATGCAAGTTGAATCGGGTTTCATGAGCGGTTATCTCATTGAGAATCACAATTGCCGGGAAGGAGCTGACCAGGAATCTTCTCTGACAGGCTCCAAAGCCCTGTTCAGCACTCCCTCCCTCCCCATTTCTTGGTACATCTTTGGGATCGCTGTCCACACCGCGGAGATGCCCTGGGCCGTCTTTAAACCGCACAGATTGGTTATACCAAACTACTCGTCGTGCCCAACAACAAAGCCCCGGATTCATCAAGCTCCAATCCAGGTACAGGTAAAGAGCCTAGAACCACCACTGTCCCATGCCTCGCATGTGCTAGCCGGCGCTGCCCCTCGTGAGAGCACAGCGTCCAGTCCACTGGTGGGTGGAGAATGCTCGCCTATCCGGGATGGTTGGGGAGATGGTTGTCGGGGAGTTGGCGAGAACCCGGCGGGATGGTAGCTTTCGTTTCCCTGAAAAGTCGCAGTGTTTCTCTCGAACTTCGCGGAGAAAATGGAGGATGACCACAGGGGGTTCTCGGTGTATCACAGACGGACGTTGCTTCACCACCCTCGTTGGAGGTGGGGAGACGGACTCCTTTTGGTCCATTTGCCAGCCAAACTCGTCCAACCCAGCCACCCACCCCCATGATCCGAGGTGCCGTTGACGACGAAGCTGTGCCACTTCTTTCTGAATCGCCCCTTCTGTGGTTATTCTGACGAGGGTTCTGCCTCCTCCGTGTCCTTCGGCTTGTCCTGCAGCAGATACCCTTGCAGTTTCCACAGCGCCATCTGCAGTTCAACAGTCGCCCTCCTGCCAAGCATAAACAGCGAGCCGTCACGGAACAACCTAGACTTGCGTCTGAGGCGGCTTAAGTGCTCCTCGCCAAGAAGCTCACGCAGATTGTGAACTGGGATCGTCTGCATGAACCGTGAGGGTCCGACATATACTGTTGAGAGTATCGGCGGGGCAAACTCGGGGGCCTGGTCCGACGAGGCCCCCTCTGGCGGACCTAGGTACAAGAGACAGCCTCTATGCTTGAGGTCCTTGGCGTCGGTCCAAAGCTGACACTTGATAATGTACTTTCGGCCCGATGTCTCGACCGCCTGGGCAGCGCGACACAGGCCCTCGACGGCGCGTCTCCGCATCAATTCGAGCAACACCACGTCCATGTCGCTGCGCCAGATGGCTTTGTTCAGCACCGCGCCGAGGTGTTTCTGGCCGTGGTCGCTCATGCGAAAGAACTTTTTATGATCCTTGAAGTGAATTGAGTTTGGTTCCTGGAAGTTGGACAATAATCTCCGTCGTGAGAGGGCGTATGCGGCAGGTCCGGAAGGGGCGGAAATGGATTTCCTGGACTTCGCAGGCGCGGGTGTAGTTTGCGTTTCCCGGGACTCTTCGCGGGGGTCTTTTGCCGGGGGCTCTTCTGCTGACAGAAACTCTTTCATAAACTCATCGGCCTGGACACGCTCTCCGGAGTCCTGTGACGGAGTTCCCGGTTCTGTTCCAGCTTGGCCATGTTCCGAAACCTCGTCCTCTGCGTCTGCGTCGGTCTCGAGGACCTTCATGTCGAGGCCACGGGGCACAAAGCAGGGACTTTTGGTTTCCGGGTGTTCGGCCAGACCAAAGCGCAGCAAGAAGAAGTTGGGGAGCGCTATGTTGGTAACCGCGCACCGCCGGATGGGCGTGGCCAGAGCGTGGGCTGGACGCGGGTTAGAGCTTGCTCCAAGCTGATAAATGGACACGGAGCACTACCGTAGGGGTTCCGGGCCAATTGCGCCTGGAACTTGGTTGGCTTGTGGCCTGTCGAAGTTGGTTTTGGGCCCCTCCACCTCTGTCTTGCCTCGTGGAATGCCGGGTCCATCAGTGGAGAGAGGGGCAGGTCGCCAACGGCCGTTTTGATTGTCTTGTTCTCCGAGTCAATCTGCACGTTCAGGTAGGCGTCATCTGAAGCAGCGTAGGGGTGTTGTGAGGTGCCATCATGACGATCCGGGTTGACGTTGGACTGGTGCTTGAGGTTGCTGGTGTTGAACTCTCGGGTGGCAATGGGCCGTCTTGGGTGGTGAGAAATCGTGCTTAGTGACTGCCGGCACCACTGCCCGCCGGCAAATCTCATGGTGCCTTTCACCTTAGCTTGTATGGTGGATGGGATGACGATGAGTTGTGAAGTTGGCTGATCTGTCTGTGTGATGGACTTTACATCTGAGACGAAATTCAAGGCTCGATCCGGACGCGCCAAGACATGCCGGATGGCTGCTCGTTCGAGTACCGTACCTAACGCAACAGTGCCTAACTCCATCAAGCTAAATTTCCACAACCACGCTCAACTCCCCAAAGGCCTTGGCAATTGGCATCTCCCATCATGTCACACTCTGTATGTACCGTACATCCCGCAAAGCTGAAGCGTGGAATATGACCAGTCAATTGCTCATCCTCTCCAGGACCACGATGTCGTGACTTTAACCGCTTCCATCCCCAGCTCCGGACTTGTTATCCCCCTTGTCTCTCCGGAGCAGAATCTCGTCGACGATGCCATGTTCCTTTGCTTCGTCGGCTGTCAAATACTTGTCCCGCTCCATCATGTCGTTGATGGCCTGCATGTCGTACTTGTCGTGGCCAAACGCTTTGTTGATATGGCCTTGCACGATCTTGTTGATCTGCTCCCGTATCCTCTGGATCTGGGTGGCATAGATGAGGATGTCGGCCGCCTGCCCGCGCGTCCCGCCCAGCGGTTGATGCACCATGATGGAGCTGTGCGGCAGCGCGTACCGTTTTCCCGGCTCGCCGCCAAGCAGGAGAATGGCCGCCATAGACGCCGCGCCGCCGACGCACACGGTCGAGACGGGCGACTTGATGTAGGTCATGGTGTCGTAGATGGCGAGCCCCGAACTCACCTCGCCGCCGGGCGAGTTGATGTACATGGTGATGGGCTTGTCCGGGTTGTCCGACTCGAGCCATAGCAGCTGGGCGACTATCGAGGCTGACACGGTGTCGTCGATCGCTCCGTTAAGGCATACTATTCGTTCCTATCCGGGTCAGAGCTGCGGTGGACGCGATCGATCGTGGGCGCGTGGGGTACTGACTTGGAGCAGTTTGGAGAATATGTCGGCTTCAGAGTGCGGTCAGCGCCGATTGAAAGCCTCGGGAGAGTGCGCTACTAAAACTCACATGTCCGCCAACCGCCGGCCTACACTGTCAGCAACGCGGCGGAGAGGAGGACTCGGGTGAACACACTGTGACTTCGGTGATGTAGGGCATCGGGATGCCGCTTGTTGGTGGCAGCACCCCGGGAGGTGCGCTAAACTGCGAGACGCTCCGACATTGCAGCGCGCCTATCCTCCTGAGGAGGCGGGATGCTGTTCTTTGGGTGGCCATGCTCATGCTAGCGGAGCGACGGGTCTTTGCTGCCGCCGATGCTGCGCGGGAATCGCAAACGGCTGGGTGGAGAGCCAACAGTCATGGCAGATGTTTAGCGGGAAGCTCCCTTGCTGTTGCACGCGCCAAGAAATTAGCCAGGATCAAGCCCGCATGAGCCGGGTTGCCGTGTAAACCAACTGTGCTTCTGTGAAGGTGTGAAAGGGGATTCTTTGACATGTCCAGCATTGAACATTCAGTGTGCCCAGCGTACAGATGGAAACGCGTGAGTTCCCTTATCCCCTCCCTCCCCTCAATTCTACGCCATAACCTGAACGCCGTTTATTTCCGAGCTTCCTTTCCAACCAGGCCAGCCATGGTCACTTCTGTCCACTGGCTTCCGTTTCGCTTGAACGAAGAATTGGTCCTGTGCTCTCTCTGAGAATTCCTTCAAAGGCCGAGATGCCTATGGTATACACTCGGTGATGTTGGAATCTCAAAGCGCTGGGTTGGGGCAACCTACTCCAGTGGACCATGAGTCCCTACACTAAGTTCCCATGGACGCATTCACGAATTCCAGAGCCCAGATCCGCAAGTTGCAAGGCCATAGCTCCCAACTCCAACCCCCTTGAGCCAATCGGGAAGCTTGTATTTCGGCGCAGTGGTTGCGGGGATCCCGCGGGGACCCCTGTCTCTGTCCCTGTGACTTGGGAACACACATTATTTTAGCTCCGACTTCGCCCAAAAGTTCGACTCAGACCCGAACAACACGACATCTCGCTCCCAAATCCATCAACCGAGGGCCAATTGACCGGTCTTTGGGGCTCCAGACCAGGTCGGATACGATTCAGTTTTAATCGCGGGCAATTGGGCTTGCTGTTTCTTGTTGTTCGGCTCCCCAAGTCATCCAAACCACGCCTTTGGCGAGTCGTCATGCTGTCGCCGTCTCTCCTGCGCGCCGGCGCTCCCAGGGCCCTGGCCACCGGCCGGGCTCTGCCCTTGAGGAATCAACTGTATGTTGCAGAAGCTGCCCCATTTGCAACAACAACAAAGAAAACGCTAATCCTCCCTCAGCCGTCTCCTCTCCTCCACTCCCCGCCGATATGCCGACGAGAAGCTCAACCGCGTGTCGTCCGCCATCACACAGCCCAAGTCGCAGGGTGCCTCGCAGGCCATGCTCTACGCCACTGGTCTGACTGAAGAGGACATGTCCAAGGCTCAGGTTGGCATTTCGTCCGTCTGGTACGAGGGCAACCCCTGCAACATGCACCTCCTCGACCTCTCCAAGATCGTTCGCGACAGCGTCGCCAAGGCCGGTCTCGTTCCCATGCGCTTCAACACCATCGGCGTCTCGGACGGCATTAGCATGGGCACTTCTGGCATGCGCTACAGCTTGCAGAGCAGAGAGATCATCGCCGACAGCATTGAGACCGTCATGCAGGGCCAGTGGTACGACGCCAACGTCTCGCTGCCCGGCTGCGACAAGAACATGCCCGGTGTCCTGATTGCTATGGGTCGTGTCAACCGGCCCAGCCTTATGGTGTACGGCGGTACCATCAAGCCTGGTTGCAGCAGCAAGGGTGAATCCCTCGACATTATCAGTGCTTTCCAGGCGTACGGCCAGTACATCACGGGCCAGATCGACGAGAAGGAGCGCTTCGACATCATCCGCAACGCCTGCCCCGGTGGCGGCGCTTGCGGTGGTATGTACACGGCCAACACTATGGCGTCTGCGATTGAGACCCTCGGCATGACCCTGCCCGGCAGCAGCAGCTTCCCGGCTGAGGACCCCAGGAAGAAGGCCGAGTGCGAGGGCGTCGGCGAGGCCGTCAAGAACCTCCTCCGGGAGAACATCCGGCCCTCGGATATCCTGACGCGCCAGGCGTTTGAGAATGCCATGATTGTCGTCAGCATTCTCGGCGGCAGCACCAACGCCGTCATGCACCTCATCGCCATCGCCGATTCCGTCGGCATCAAGCTCACCATCGACGACTTCCAGGCCGTCTCCGACAAGACTCCTCTGCTCGCCGACCTCAAGCCCTCTGGCAAGTACGTCATGGAGGACCTCTGCAACATCGGCGGCACCCCTGCTCTCCTCAAGTTCCTGCTCAAGGAGGGTATTCTCGACGGCTCCGGCATCACCGTGACCGGCAAGACCATGAAGGAGAACGTGGACAAGCTGCCCGGCTTCCCCGAGGACCAGCCCATCATCCGCCCGCTGAGCAACCCGCTCAAGCCCACGGGCCACATTCAGATTCTGCGCGGCTCCCTCGCGCCCGGTGGCTCTGTCGGCAAGATCACAGGCAAGGAGGGCCTGCGGTTCGAGGGCACAGCTAAGGTGTACGACTACGAGGACGCCTTCATCGAGGCGCTCGAGCGCGGCGAGATCAAGAAGGGCGAGAAGACGGTCGTCGTCATCCGGTACGAGGGCCCCAAGGGCGGTCCCGGCATGCCCGAGATGCTCAAGCCCAGCTCGGCCATCATGGGTGCTGGCCTCGGCAAGGATGTTGCGCTCATCACCGACGGCCGCTTCTCGGGTGGCAGCCACGGTTTCCTGATCGGCCACATCGTTCCTGAGGCCATGGAGGGCGGCCCGATCGGTCTGGTCAAGGACGGCGACAAGATTGTGATTGACGCTGAGCAGCGCGTGCTGGATCTCGAGGTGCCTGCTGAGGAGCTGGAGAAGAGGAGGAAGGAGTGGAAGGCGCCCGCGGCCAAGGCGACCAAGGGTACGCTGCGGAAGTACGCCGCGCTGGTTAGCGATGCTAGCCACGGGTGCGTGACTGACAAGGCGTAGACCACTACTGGAGCGGAGGATCTCGAAGTTTGACTGTATATATATTGTGTTTGGGCTGGAAAAGGCGCTTGCAATGCCGCGGCTTCGTCGGTGGTCAAAACATATACCGGGCTGGCAGTCTAGGATTTAATGTCAACTTGTTCTTTTTTTGCCTTAAACATATGTTGGTGTCTGCCTCTGACAGACAAAAGTCAGTGTGCGGGTGTACGTAGACATGAACCCCTTCGGATACCTCATCCAAGGACGATACCGATAAAATTGTGCTTCCTGCCACCTTCCAGTACAGCCTCTTCTTCCACTCACTTCTTCTCCGTCCATGCTTTGACAAACGCCTTCTTCTCCTTCAGCGTCAATCCCACTCTCTTGACCCTGCCCAGCCGCGCCAGCGCCTCAGCCACCCGGTCCAGCAACTTCTGCTCCTCGGCCGTGGGCTGGTCCTCAGCGCGTCCTTCCCACCCCCCTCTCGGCGCCCCGGTCTGCGCCTCAGTATGTGAAACCCCGTTCGACGCCCCCGACGTGTTGAAAACCGCTTCTGCCAGCCTCACGCGGATCGTGTGCGGCGACGTGCCCAAGAGCTTCCACAGAAAGATCGCCAATGCCTTCGCGCCGGGTACGGGCGTCGTGACGTCCGGCGGGGTGTAGCGCATGCTGACGGGGAAGATGGGGTTCTCGGCGGGGACGGCGAGCAAGCAGGGGCTGAGTGGGAGGACGCCCTTGCCGTTGGTGGTGCCGCACTCGGGGAACACGGCGATGACGCGGCCCGGGTGGCGGGCGAGGAGCGCGCGGAAGTCGGTCAGGTTGCCGGCGTTGTTGGTTTCCCACGTGGCGAGGTCGGACAGCTGGGGCGAGCGGGAGAGGGCGGCGCAGATGGCGCTGAAGAGTGAGATGCGCCGGACTTTGCGGGAGAGGGGGTGAGACGATACGAAAATGGGGTCGAAGATTGTGACGAGGTAGAGGGCGTCGATCGGGGAGGTGAAGTTGGCTGCGATGATAGAGCCAGCACGGGGAACGCGCGAGCGCGGCTGTTGGCTGAGCGAGCCGCGCTTGACACCGTCAAGCTGGAGGTCGGCCCACCACATCCCAGAGACGCCCATAAGACACCAGAGAAGGAGCTTGCGGACTGCGGCAGGAAGGGGGAGGTGTCGGAATAGCAGGAAATAGAACGCTGCGTAGGTGACGAAGAGGGAAAGATGGATCGGGAAGAAGATAGTGTGAAAGCATATTCCGATGATGGAGGAGGGGTTGGCAACGGGCATGAAGGGAGATATGCCGGAGCCTGATGAAACAGAGGTTAGCAAGTTGCCAAGTAGTGGAATCGACGAGCGAGGCGTGAGGAGTAAGGCGGGAAGGGAACTTGCCTCTATCGCGGTACTGCGACCACTTCTCCATGGTGGGCAGAATCCCAGTTCAGCAGCAGTGTGATGTTTGAGATAGTCAAAGAAAAGATGGTGTTCTTCGAGCTTGCAGCTTGCAGAGCAGCAGATACCGGGATGGAGGCAAAAGGATGCTTGGAAAACAGATCAAGGCATTCTGCAGTTGACGTTGACTTGGACACTGCAGCTTCCACATGGCAGCTTCTGTCACTTGTGGGTTTTGGAGAATGGAACTGGGGTGTGGGGTTGGAAGCATGTGAATGCATGGCGGCCCGTGCGTCTCTGGCCGGTGAATTGAAAGAGCATCCCTCACCAAAGAGATCAACCCTAACCCTGATACAACATCTTGCGCAGGCCACTCGCCCCAAAACGCTGTGTTGTGTTGACGAACAACATCCATGCAACAGTCTGGCGCTGCGACGGAGACAGTTCCAGGTTTGGTGCCTCTGTCACTCATAGTCTCGGATTCTCGCAATGGTACGATTCCTGATGCAGGCGCTGGACGACTCGTGCAGAGTGACGGATGGACGGAGACCACGACCCACAGACTCGTATGATCGGAAGCCAGGCAAAGAGGAGACTTCCGTTCTGGCGCCGTCTCATGCGTTGATGGTGCATGGCCTCTGCAGATGGCTAATTGGGTGTTGAAATAAAGCACTCAGTGTTCGATTTGGAGATCCTTTTATTGAGAGGGGACCGCAAGTTTTCCGAGTCTTGGATGCAAGATGCTTCGGGTTCTGTCTTGCTGCAGCCCCTGCACACCACTCGTTGGCCATTGAAGCGCCCACCCGACCCACACCATGGACGGCCTGTCATTGGTTCCTCTCGTTGTGTTTGGTTGCCTGGGTGAACTCAGTAAACTCAACCTCTCACAGTCTGCGCTACACCCGTTGCGGAGAAGAGCAAATAGTGCTCGAAGGGACGCGCCACGCTTCACAACGTTGCCGACAACCACATCAGCGCCAGGAGCTCTGCTCCTCTCCTCCTACCTGCTCGTCCACCTCCTCCTTCCGCGCATGCGCACCCTCAACATGGACTCTTCGGCCGAGAACGCGGTATGTTTACGTCGCGATGCCCCCGATTCCTCTCAGAACCATTCATCGCTGACGCTGACCTGCCTGCCCAGGCCTACCGATCGGGCCTTCGACCCCCTCAAATCCGTGCTCCCACAGCGGCCCCGACGACAACAGCTTCATACCTCCAACCAATTACCGATTCTCAGCACAATGCGCGCGCCCAGGCGACGGGAATTCCCCAAAAACGTACACACAAAGGAAGCAGTATGCGCCGCCCCAACCATCTCGTGTTCCCCTCTCGTGGTGGCTGACGGACCATTGCACAGTATCACAGCCAGACCCGAAGCGCAAGACACTGGTGGAGAGGGCTGGTGAATCACTCAAGTCTCAAATTCCTTCTGCAGGTAGCGGCCTCCCACGGACTGCGGTGAATATTAAGGGCGCATCCATCGCCGCCCTGTCTTCCAGCACTGTACCCGCCACGACATCGCGACATGCGCCCGCTAGCAGCTTCGCCAAAAGCCTCGGGCCCGGAGCCCGCCCCCCGACGACATCGAGAGCCCCGACGTCCATGGGCTTCAACCAATCCACGAACGTCCGCCCGCGAGGGCTCACACGTCCCCGACCAGCGACATCTATGGCAAATCGAGAGGTGGAAGATGAAGACCCGCAACCCAGCCAACAGAAGGGTATGAAGATCCCCGACTTTTTTCCCCGTCAGCGTCAACGGCACTCAAGGACGCAAAACCCTGCTCCTCAGCAGCCAGCCTCTTCCTATGCACCGGAAGCAAGCAGAGAAGTTTCTGGTCTGAGAAGATGTCTTGCAACCCTGTCGCTGCATGATCAGCCGCATGACAACTCCAGTGGAGATCAAGTGGCACCACAACCCGACAAACAACCTCTGTGTCGACCATCCCAGTCGGATGGCCAGACCGAGAGCATTGCCCCCAGCAAGGTTCGCCAGGAAGAAGCAGCCAGACTTGACCCACTCGGGCCTGCCAAATCCCAAGGGACCATTGCCCCCCAGCCAACAACGCCCCCTCAAATCAAAATATGCAGCGGGGCATTGGAAGCAATGGGCTCGTTGCTGAAGAGTCACTGCAAGAGACCCTTTTCGCCAACCAAGTCTTCTTCTCCAACAAAGTTGCTGTTTCTCTCCAAAGACTCAAATCTAACATCTTATACAGGTTGGGATGTTGACGGCCGCCTTAACGAATTTGAGTCACAGTTCAAAGTCATGAAGGAGGCCTTTGAGGGCACCGTGACCGACAGGAAAGCCATGGAGGAAGCAATTGACCTGGCCAAAAATAGAGGTATGTACCTAGCGGGTATGGCGAGTCTCCTGAAGTGCTGACCACTCTGCTAGCAAACGACCTTGAACGCGAGAAACAGCGCCTGTTGGACCAGAATACTCAGATTCAGAGTCAGCTGGACCATCAACGGCAGGAGTATCATTCACTACAGCTTGAGAAGCAGTCAATGGTTCTCGAGATGGAAGCGGAGCAAAGGAGGCACAAGTACGAAGTTGAAGATCTGCAACGAGAACGCAAGCACCAGGTCGACGAAGCCCGGCGAGAGTTCTATGGAGAAGTCGACCAGTTGAAAAGGGAGCATCGAGAGGCCCTCGAGGCCATGGAAAGGCACTATCGCGCCGAGCTTGCTGATGAGCAGAGCCAAAGGTCCAGAGAGCTTCAAGAACTGAGGTCGAAATTCGGGGCTGAACAGCAAGACATGAGCCTGGAAATGTTAAAGAAGGAGCGAGAAGTGCAGGAGATGCGGTCTCTAATGGAGGCCCTGAAACTGGACCTCGACAGGGAGCAGACGATCAAGGGGGGTTTGCAGCAACAAATCGCCGAGATGTCGACGACAAACATGACTCTGGAGGAACGGATGCGAGGCCTGCGGGCAAAGATTGACTTCCTCGAATCCGACAGCAAGCAGCAATCCGACTCGTTTGCGAACATGGAAGCCCGCCTGCAGGAGGCGTTGCGTGTCGCCGAGGAAGCACGAGAAAAGCTGATCAAGGAAGAGACGGAGCGGCGCATTCTGTTCAACAAGTATCAAGAGCTCAAGGGAAACATCCGCGTCATGTGCAGAGTTCGCCCAGTTCTCGATACCTCGGAAGGCGATGAAGCCAAGATCGCATTTCCAGACTTCAAGACCTCGTCCCAGATCGACGTCACTGGGCCGGAGGAGAAGAGCAGCCTGGGAATCGTCAGCCGCAAGGTGATCCCCTTTGAGTTCGACCGCGTCTTTGACCCGTCGATGCACAACGAGGAGGTCTTCGGCGAGATCTCGCAGCTGGTCCAGAGCGCACTCGACGGCTACAACGTGTGCATCTTTTGCTACGGCCAGACCGGGTCCGGCAAGACCTACACCATGTCCTCTCCCGATGGCATGATCCCGCGCGCCACCCACATGATCTACGACACCATCACCAAGCTGCAAGAAAAATCATGGACGTACACCATGGAAGGCAGCTTCGTGGAAGTCTACAACGAGGAGCTGCACGACCTGCTCACACCCGGCCGCGAGTCGGACGGCCGCACCAAGAAGCTCGAGATCCGTCACGACGACGCCCGCAAGCAGACGGCGGTGCTCAACTGCAAGACGGTCGCGCTTGACTCGCCCGACAAGGTCGAGACCATGCTCCGCCAGGCGCAGAGCAACCGCAGCGTGGCCGCCACCAAGGCCAACGAGCGCTCGTCGCGCTCCCACTCGGTCTTCATCCTCAAGCTGGTCGGCGAGAACAGCGCGACCAACGAGCGCTGCGAGGGCACGCTCAACCTGGTCGACCTCGCCGGGTCGGAGCGCCTGAAGCATTCGCAGGCCGAGGGCGAGCGCATGAAGGAGACGCAGAGCATCAACAAGAGCCTGGCGTGTCTCGGCGACGTGATCGAGGCGCTGGGCCGCGGGTCGGCGCACATCCCGTACCGCAACTCCAAGTTGACGCATCTGCTGCAGTACTCGCTGGGGGGCAACTCCAAGACGCTCATGTTTGTCATGGTCAGTCCGCTGGAGGCGCATCTCAAGGAGACGATTACGAGTTTGAGGTTTGCGACAAAGGTGAGTTTCTTTTTTTTTTTTCTTCGCTGTCTTCTTGGGGTCCGATGAAAGATGGCGCCCGCCGTGTGACATGATAGCTAACGGGGCTTAGGTGCACAATACCCACATTGGGACAGCCAAGTCGACCAAGAAGTTGAGGGCCGCGACGCCCGAGTCTGGCCGTTGAGTCTGGTCGCAAGAGTGGCGGAGGGTGCGGATGATGATGATGACGGGGTGGGCGGGAGTTTCAGTGTTTATGATACCATGACTCAGTTTATAGTCTTATCCTGTGTGGCCTGCGCCTTGGACAGCGCTGTGGATTATTGTTTAGGGGGGCGTTTTGTTGTTGATTAGGGTCCAGGGGTTGGTCAGGGGTATGGTCGGTCACCCTTGCCTTGAGGGTCCTGTTGGGGGAGCTGTTTTGGTTGGGATAGTCTATTTGGGATTGGTGGCTAGCTCCTTTTTTTCTTTAGCTTCTCTTCTCTCTGCCTGTGGAAAAGACTTTGTTGACTCTCGGATTGGGCATTCTATGGTGTGACCGTGGTGCAGGCTGGAGGCATCCTTGTGTTGCCTGGGACTCGAAGCGCCCATCCTTGGGCCCCCCAGCCCTGCAACACTGCCTCCCACCTCCGAGCCTCGCCCCGCCGATTCGACCTGCGGCTTGTTGGGCTATCGTCGAAGAATGCTACACCCAGGGGTCGATGGGGGGGATTGGCGGAACGGCATCGAGATGAAGGTGCCAGACATGCGACACCTTGTCACTGGATGGCGAGGGCAATGGCAACGATGCAAATACCCCCTTAGATTCTACGACTACCTTTAGGTACCTAACAAACGGGCAACAAACCTAAATATTGGGAGTGGGAAGGAGGCTCGCTCTGACGTCGGCCTTGGAGGTGGTGTGAGTGAGCGGGGCAGGAATGAGTGGGGCGCGCTGAACCATTCCACTCTCCCTTCTCAGGGTCTTTGGCGCAGCTCACTCAAACTGCCCCCAGCGAGCCTGCCGTCCCCAAGGGTACCCATGCACCACCCAGTCTGACAATGCTCATCTTGACGACTCGTTTTCGCCCGCTCGGCCTGGAATGTATGGAATCGGAGGATCGCACAACGGGCTTGGTTTAGGATTGGCCCCAGTGACTGGTCATGCGCCTCTGCGACGGCATCAATTCCAATTTCCAACTGCCTTCTCCGGTAGTGCAGCTGACTGCCATGCCGCAGTCCAGGAATGGCAATTGACGGCGTTGTCTTCTTGGCCGGCGTCGGACTACGGGACAATATGTGCGAGTTCATGACCGGGACGGCGCCTCGCGTTTCCGACCTCCGGCTCGCACCTTGTCCTCGATCCTCCGCCGCACTTGTCGCCTGCCCGGTCGGCATGGTGCACCCCGAACTGCGGCCTTGGTTGCTGTAACCGTCACATCACTCACCATCTCACCCATCTCGTCCGGCTGCCCCACCAGACAGAGACAGTCGGCTGCCAGTTGAACACTACAAGGGTGGCTTATAAGAGCGTCGCCATTCCCAAACCACCAATCTTACGCTTCTTCCCTGCAGTAGCATGCACGACAAACACTTCATCCCCTTACGACACATCGAGGAGACACATCCACGATGGCCTCCACAATGGCATATGACTGCGACGTTCTGGTCGTCGGGGCTGGCCCTGTCGGCACTGCCCTAGCCCTAGAGCTTGCCCTCCATCAAGTCTCATTCCGCATCATCGACCGTGAACAGGTTCGCAATGACAAATCCCGGGCCTTAATTATCCAGCCCCGAACCCTCGAGCTTCTGAACCGCCACGGAGCAGCCGACGCTATCGTCCGTCGGGGGCGCATCCTTCGCGGTGGCTCAGCATACATCAACAGACAACCCGCCGCCAGCATTGACCTCGATGATCTCGGCACCACCGACACCGAGTTCCCACTACCGTTGAACGTCTCCCAGGTTGAAACCGAGAGATTCCTCGACGAGTGTCTTTCTCAGTACGGCCTGAGCGTCGAGCGGCCTGTCAGTGCAACCAGCATCGTGCATGATGACAGCGGCGTCACCACTACCTTGGAGTTGCCCGATGGAAAGAGCCAGACGGTCCGCTCCAAGTACATCGTCGGGTGTGATGGCGCCCACAGCGTCGTCCGCCATGCATCCAGGAAAATGGTCTTCCCAGGCGCCCCTTATCCCCAGGATTTTGTTCTTTGCGACGCTCTCCTTTGCGACTCCAACATCGCCCAAGACCGCCTTTCCATCTTTCTGAGTGACAAGGGCGTTCTCGGAATTCTCCCCATGAACGGCGAGCTCATCCGCGTGGTCGCCTCGCGCAGTCCGACCGCCGCCAAAGGCCAAGAGGTGCCGACCATCGAGCAACTTCAAGCCTACTTCACCTCCATAACCCCTCCCGGGTCAGGCGTCCTCGCGGACCCCGTCTGGCTCACCCGCTTCCGCCTCCACCACCGCTGCGTCAACCAGTATCGCGACGGCCGTCTCTTCGTTGCCGGGGACGCTGCCCACATCCACTCCCCCGCCGGCGGGCAGGGCATGAACGCGGGCATCCAAGACGCCATCAACCTCGGTTGGAAGCTCGCCCACGCTCTCTCCCTGCAGTCCCAGTCCCAGGCCACGTCCAACTCGACCCTGGCGGCCGCCGCCGACGCCCTCCTCGACACGTACGACCTTGAGCGCCGCCCGGTCGGTCTGGCTCTGCTCCGGGGCACAGACCGCCTCTTCGCCTTCATCTCGGCGCCCAACCCGTGGACCGTCCCGTTCCGCAACTTTGTGCTGCGCTATGTCATGCCCTGGGCGGGGCGGAGCCGCGAGAGGAGGAGGAGGGCGTTTCATTTCATGTCACAATTTGGGATCAGCTACCGCGGGCGTAGCCGCCTCGTGGGCGAGGCCGGGGGGTTTTGGGGCCGCCGCGTGAGGGGCGGAGACCGCCTGCCAGATGGGCAGGTGTGGGATGTTTGGCGCGCGGGGGAGACGAGTTTGCAAAGGGTGTGTGTGGGCAAGCCGCATCATTTGCTGTTGTTTTCTGGGAATGAGGAGAAGGGGGGAAAGGGAGTAGAGGAGTTGGAAAAGGCGGCGGACAGGGTGGTCAAGGCATGCAAGACGGAGGTGAGCGTGCACTACATCGCTGAAGAGAGCCCGGCAGTGCAGAGAGAGGAGTGGTACTCGGACCAGAAGGGCGAGCTGCACGCCAGGTTTGGCTTTGGGAAGAAGGCCGGGTATGTGCTTGTGCGGCCGGACGGCTACGTGGCGCATATCGGGCCGCTGGCCAAGCTGGACCAGTTGGTCTCGTTCTTGGGTGGCTATCTGGTGTCGCCTTTGGTTACCCCATCCCGTTCCCTTTTGTCTTTTGTCTCTCCTGTCGTTTGGACGGTTGCGGGTGCTTGTTTGGCGTTCAAGCTGTGGTCAAGGATTGTTCAACGGTTTTGAAGCAGTCGTCTGATTCGCGGTTTATGGGCCGGGGCATAGGGATCTCTCCTCTTTTGCTTTATATCCTTCCCCCCCCCTTTCTTGTTTCCAAAATTGGGATGGGCTGGACTAACCTGGTGGCGTTTGACGGATTTCTATGGGGTATATGCCACTTCTACGGAGTATTTGCCACTTCTGATAATGCCTCCCGCATGCCGGATATGTGTATTACTTGATTCCTCGTTGTTGTTGGTAACGGCTGTATATTGAAACTATGATACCATATGAAGTCTGGTTTGATATCAGGATGTCTTGGAGATGCCTCAAGAGCCACTCGCCAGGAAGCTGACGCACTGCGTGAATGGCACACTCACACTGTTGCAGCAGCAGGGTAACATTCGGACTTGGCTGACCCGCTCAGCCCTGCTGTGCCAGGCAAGCCCATTTCGGAGACATCAAGCTGGGCACGTCATTCTTGAACTCCAAAACTCGCCTCGATATTTCTCACGTATTGCATCGACACACGCATTTCCTGAGCAGCAGGTTATCGGAGGCGTGCGAGACTGACTATAGATATCGCGCCAAGGCGCGGCTTCATTCCACAATTTGCACTTCCCCATCGGCCCATCTGCCCACCCTCAGTTCTCAGTTCTCAACTTCTCATCGTCTCATCCCGCCCGATCTTTCCATCTCTCGGATCTTCGACGGTCACAGAGCAATCAAGGTACAGTCAATTTCAAACCCATGGTAGCACCGCGCCTGATTTTCCACAGACTCCCATCCACCCATACAACTCGGCGACCAATCCCCCACACCACGACTACCCACCGATAAACAACATGTTCACCACAAACCCAAACCTCATCCAAGACCCGCCTCTCCCAGGGTCTAGCCAGCCCACCCCATTAATCCTCATCCACGACGGCGGCGGCACCATCTTCTCGTACTACTGCCTCGGCGACCTCGGCCGCTCCGTCCACGGCATCGCCAACCCCCACTACGAGTCCGGCCAGCGCTGGGAAGGCGGCATCCCCGAGATGGCGCGGCACTACCTCTCGTTTGTCAGGGACGCGGTGCCCAATGGCAGCGGGGACGTCATCCTCGGCGGGTGGTCGCTGGGCGGGCTGGTCGCGCTGGAACTCGCGCGGCTGCTGGAGAGTACCGAAGACCCCACGCTCGGGCTGAGGGTGGTGGGGATCGTCATGGTGGATTCGGTGTGCCCCGTGGTCGGGGAGGGGTGGAAGCCCCCGGCGCCGTTCGTGCCGCATGCGGTGCAGTGGAGCGAGTTCACCCAGATGGAGACGAGGGAGAAGGTGACGAGGTGTTTTGAGGAGGCGAGAAGGATGGTGGATGAGTGGACGTTGCCCGTGTGGGAGGGGGGAGATGGGAGTAAGGGGTCGGTGGGAAGCCGGCCGCCGCCTGTGGTGCTGCTCCGCGCTATGGAAGCGGTGCCGGTCGAAGGGGAGGGGATGACGAAGGTGGACGCCCATCGGTCGGATCGCCAGCTTGGGTGGGGGAAGTACAGGAAGGACTTGGTCACCAAGGTGATTGACATCCCCGGGCACCACTTCAACATTTTTCATACCGACGACACCTTGGACTCGACGACAGAGGGGATCAAGAAGGCGTGTGTGGAACTTGAGACGATAAACGACAGCCGGGCATCAGCACGGGCTTAGAATTAGACTTGGGATACGGCGTGACTTCAAGTGTCTGGGCCTGGGAAGAGTGGTTGTGATAGTCTAAGTAGGGTGGAACTTAGGTAGGTTAAAAGCAACTGGATGCTGACTTGTAAGGCCAATTGTGCTTTCGGCTTTCAGGCACCATGCATGAAAACCTATGGAATGCAAGGTTCAGAATCAGACCGTGACTCTGGGCAGTATCTCATTTGCCACGAACCGTGATTGCCTGAAAATTCTGGGAGCCGTTGGGACGGAGCGAGAGCCGTGGTTACCTTTTGCATTGGTGTGCCAGCCTGGAAGTATCTTCCCAGGGGATCTGTTTGTGGAGGCCATATTTGTGTATGTAAAAATCATCCTCTCGACTACCCCTTTTTAACAAGATGTCTCCGTCAGGCACATCCGCTCTGAGCGCTCACGAGAGAAGACCGGCCAACTCTGGGGTCCATCCCTCGCTTCCAGGTTGATCGAGACGCAGATGCCATTTGCTCGTTTCAAGAGTGGGTATCAGTGCTGAAGATTTCGTTCTCATCATGACTGGTATGCATTGATTTACCATACGAAGGTGTCAGCAGCAGTTTGTTACTAAATACAGTGGACAGGATGTTGAGGTTGGTGATGTGTTCGGGGCAGCTCGAGCCGACCCCGATATCGCTACCTGAATGTTTCTTATCGCAGCCGTTGAGGTGACCCCTCCAAAGCTACCCCGCCAAAACATCACTGCCGCATCCGAGTCCTTTCGCAAACCTGAACCAAGTCGTCGCGATTGCACTCGAAGAGCGACAAACATGGATCTCGATCCCAAGCTTGGTATGCCTCGCTCTTGCCATTGGTGTCTAAGACTTGAGATTTAACCTCAACCTCTGCAACAGCGCCCTACTCGACGGGCGACCCGACGTCGTTCGCGTACCAAACAGCCCGGGAACGATGGCCCATCATCATCGTGAGTTCTCTCGCATCGCACATGCTGCCCCATGTGCATATGTTTAATTAATCTACTTCCCAGACCCAAGCGATTGACGATGCCTACCGCACCGTGGCTGCCTGTGACGACGCCGAGAAGCGCGAGGAGGGCAAGAAGATCGTGGCCGAGATCGCCGAGCTCAAGTACGAGGTGCAGCACGACCGGGCATTGAAGTGCGTCACCCTTGGACAACGAGAACCGCAGAAGAGTCATACTGAAAGATAACGGGGCAGGCCGATCCGAGACGATGGACACCCTGATGTGGCCGGGTACAACAAGGAGCTCGAGCAGCTGGGCAACATCACCTGGCTGAAGGCCCCCTGGCTCTTCACCGAGTGCTACCTCTTCCGGTACATCTTTCTTTTTCCGCCTCCGCGCCCGTCATACTGACCTGGCCCCCCACCCAGCCGTATGTCCACCTCCTTCACCCTCTCCACCCACTGGAAGAACTACGACGTCTTTGCCCGCCAAAAGATCAAGACGTTCCGCTCCTCGCGCCCCGCCGTCCTCGAGCTCGCCGCCCGCTACAAAGACCTGGTGACCCAGCTCCGCGCCCAGGCGGACCACGACCCGGAGGCCGACAAGCTCCTCTTCGCCGAAATGTGCGAGGTGTGCCTCTGGGGCAACGCCACCGACCTCTCCCTCCTGACCAGCCTGACCTACGAGGACATCCAGAAGCTCCAGGGGTCCGAGGCGCGCCGCGCCGCCGAGAAGAACATCCTCGCCAATGACCTGCCCGCCGTCTACGCCCACCTGCTGGCCGCGAAGAAGGACCCCTCTAAGAAGGAGCGCCGCGTGGATATCGTCCTGGACAACGCCGGGTTTGAGCTCTACGTCGATCTGATTCTGGCCGGGTACCTGCTGTCGGCCGGGCTGGCGACGACGGTGGTGCTGCACCCCAAGTCGATCCCGTGGTTTGTGTCGGATGTGTTGCCGGGCGATTTTGCCTCGTTGCTGGGCGCCATCGCAGATCCGAAGCGGTTCTACGAGACGCGTACCGAGGAGGAGGAGTTGCAGGGTATTGAGCCCGACAAGTTGAGCGAGAAGGAGATTGGGGAGCTGGAGTTCTTGTTTGCCGAGTGGAGTCAGTTCCACGCCGAGGGGCAGTTGGTGCTGAGGCCGAATCGAGTATGGACTGGGCCGGGGAGCTTTTGGAGGCTGCCCAAGGAGGCGGAGGGACTGGTGGAGGACTTGAAAGAGGCCGAGTTGGTGGTGTTTAAGGGGGATTTGAATTACAGGAAGTTGGTGGGCGATGTGAGTACTCCGTCTTTGTCATTTGGTGGTTGTCCACTGACGCACACAGGTTGCCTGGGACCCAACGACGCCGTTTACCGAGGCCATTGGACCGCTTGGTCCTGGCTCGGGGCTCAACATCCTTGCGCTCAGAACGTGCAAGGCGGATGTTGTGGTGGGCCTGAAGCCCGGGGAGGACGAGAAACTGAAGCAGATGGAAGGGGGAGGCGGTGATTCAGGGGCGCGGAAATGGGCCTGGAACGGAAAATGGGCGGTTGTCTCCTTCTCCAAGGGGACTTGACTGTGGCTTGAATCAAAATGGCTTTGACTACTAGCGGCTTGGAATGAGGTTTGGAGGCGTATAGACGGGGTTGGATTTCATGTCTATTGAGTGATAGTGTCAAGCCGAGGGTGTGGCCGGTGTGCCCGTGATGGGATTCAAAGGTTGTGTCTCGAGTGGTCCGAGACATGCAATTTGCACATAATCTCCGGGTATGACTTTGGGAACATGATTGTGTCACCTGGCATGGTCGAGCAAGCTATGGTTCACGAACCAAATCAGGTTTCTATGCCGAATCACGATTATGTCTTGCACGTCATTTCTAACGCTGTCCAGTTTCGTTTCCGACTGCTTCACCTAGGCCGCCGAAGGATCAAGTTCTTGACGAAAGGCTGTCGGGTTTTGCCTGATCATGCTGGACTTTGAATACCTAGGCTTGAATTCCTCGTCATCCAGACTTTCTATGCGCCGATCAGCAGCTCTTAGTATCGTGCCTGATGTTTCGGCCGGGTCGCCGATTTCCTTCAATATTCTATTAATATCATCGGGCGACGCCGGCAGTGCGTAGGATCGGCCGGCTCTCCACATCAAGGCTGCTCCGGCCGGGGTTCCCGGGCAATGTGGGCTCACGTTATCGCGCTGATCTCGGTGTTTCAGCTTGGCTTGGGGATCTGGAGATAAGATGGCGTTACTGTGTATTGCCGAGGCGAAACTTGGGCGGTGGAGATGCCCAGGAACCATCGGGTTAGTGTTTTGAGCTCTTTACTTGGTCAAAAGGTTTGCTCTGCGGGTCGGGAGGTGTGTGTGGTATTGGATGTTGGAGTGTGGGAGATATGGCCAAGTTAAAACGTGGAGTAGAGTGAGAGGAGGGAAGAGGGTTGGTGCGTACACACTAAAAAGCAAGGCAGGGGGGTACTGATGGGCCCTGTTTCGTTTCAAGTCTTGGAGCTAGGCTCTAGCATCGGGCTTTGAGACGCGGGGAACGTGTCAGAATCGAATCTTCCTGGCTGATTGCAAGGCAGACTTGAAAGGCAAATTCAAACGTCTAAGCCGCGGCCATCTTCGTATCTTGCTGCAACGGCATCGGGGCTGGGGAATCGACAAAGAGGAGTTTGAACCGAGTGTTCGCGCTTGGTCTCTCATGCTGGGGTTTCAGTCACCTGTCCCCAACTGGACCAACGCAGACCTCTGACATCCATCGCCTCGAGAGGGTATTATGATAATTGTGCTACCGCAGCACTTGACACGAACAGAGAGCACGGCGACAAGAAAAATCAAAACAAGTTGGGAAGCCCGTCTCAGTCCAGTCGTGTCCCGCCTTGGCAGCTCTTCCGGACATATACCCTTTGTGGTCCGCTGCTTTTTATAGAAGATTCCACGGCTTCGTGATCGACGGCATCGACATGCCATTGACGATGCCTTGCCGTTGACGTCCATGCCTGCGCGACATGGCCGGGTGTCTGCGCGGTAGATCTGGTCTGGGCGATCGCCGTTGGCGCAGATCTTCTGATCTCGAACCAAAATCGCACCCTGGCAACCCTGTCCCGCCGAGACGTCAAAGGATGGGACGGGGGTTGAGGGGGGTGGCTGTGCGGTGTAAGAGGCTAAGAGCCGCTTCACCCAACCGTCAACGTCGACTCCTTTCCCCGCTCGTCGGATATCCAAAGCTTGTTTGTTCTAGAATGCCCATCCAACTTGATACCCGTCTGAACATGGGATGAGACGCTGTGACGACTCACAGCCTCACACGCGCACCCGGGGGTGTAGGATGCGCAGGAGCCGTCCAATCGGCAGCCGTGGTTCGCCTGTTGTTATCAATCTCCCCTAGATTTCTCATCGATTCTCGTCATTGTCGCTGGAAACAGTGGCGGTGCAGATCTGTGCCCTACACCCCGTTGGGCTTTTTATCTCCATCGCGTCTCCTCCAGTGTCTCAGTGTGCGGAGTCGAGGTTGGCTTGTCGGGAAGGAAAGGGGGGAGGGGATTTGTCGAGATACGGCCAGACGGGCACACTGGGCGGCTTCAGCTGTGACAAGACAGCCTTGGAATATTAATAGAATCCTTCCGTCTGGAAGATTCCGGAAGCCGTTTCGGTAAAAATGCCCCGAGTCGGTGGCGGGACCCGGGTCCTCGGTGTTGGGCGCCGGGGCTGAACCGAGGCGACCGGCGCCAGGCTCCCAGAAGAAGGCGACGAAGCAAGCCAAACCCTGTCTTGGACGTCAACCGGTGCCAATTACAAGCCCCGTCCGACCTCTTTCGGGACGCAAAGTTGCTGATAGTGCTCCATCCGTGCGACCGTGGGGGTGAGAGGTGGCCATGTCTCAGCTTTGTGTCACTCCTGTCTCGAGCCCACACCCGCGCTGAACCACGTTTCTTCCATGCCCCCCGGCAACGGGCAAGACGCACGGATGGCCGCAGCTTCCACGTGCCGCCGCCGCGAGGTCGGACAATGGCTGTCAATACTGGGATCCCGGAGAGGGACGAGACAGATCGGGCCTCCCCGGGCGCCTAGGATTTCCCTATCCGTCGACGTGACGAATGCCTTTTCCCATCCCCTGGGCACAGAGCTCCAAAACAAGATACTGCCAAGGTTTCGGGCTGGGAGCTTAGCCACCGCCGGGAAACTTCATGATGTCGACACCCAGTCGCGTCGCCGGAGGAGGAGGGGTCGAAGAGGCCGGTGTGTTGCTGACAGCCTGAAGTCGGACACGGTGACACCGTCCTCGACGACTCCACGGCTGATGTTTGTCTGCATGCTGCGTTTATGGCAACAGCCTTGCGTTTCTTCACAGCCCGCTGGTCGGGTCGTTAAAGTCCTATATAAGCATTAATGCTGCTGGCCCCTCGATCGTCGACCTCAACACCACAGCGGCACGCATCGATCGTCATCACCGAGGACTCTGTTGTCGTTTTCGATTCGACTGGCATCTTGCTTAGCTCCTCGTCATTCTTCACAGCCACTCGACTGATTAGACCAAGGCTCCGCGGCCGCAAGGTCCCCTGGATTTCAACAAGACAACATCGCCTCACTCACACCAGCCCTTGACGCCCTCGCCCATATCAGCCAAAAGACGCCGAACAAAATCACCATCGTCCAAGACTAGGTGGAGGGCTCTGCAACTCGACGCAGACATCCGCCCCCGTCAACACGCTGTGAGACCGCATCCACTTGGACGTCGGTCAGCTCAGCCAAGCAGATTCCAGCCCGGCGAGGTATCTCTCCTCCCGTCCTTGTTCCCATTGTTCTTGAAAGGGTCAGGGGTTGGTTTATTTTCGAAAGAGTCTCGACGTACTGTGGTTTGCCATCACTCGATAGCCACACTTTGCCAGCCCACTTGAGCAGAAGTTGCAGCGGAAAACGAGAAGCTCGCACACACGTCTGCATCGAGACTTGACGAGAAAGAAGAGTGAGGTCTTGAGAAGAGCGAGAGAGAGAGCAGCAAAGGACGAGAGAGTGTGAGAAAATCAAAAGAGCGACCGAGTGCAGAAGAGAGAAAAGAGAACACAAACAAGATGTGTCGCTGGAGCTACGCCCACTACCACCGTACGTACTCTCACCCCAGCCCTTGCAGCCCATTGGCCTTCCCTCTGCAGCACGGCCGCTTCGGGGCCTCGGGGGACAAGATGTCTTTGCCACCGGCCTCCGTCCAGAGGCCGAGACCGCCCCCCAGAATCGCAACAGGATCTGGACCCAAAGAGCCCTCACTAACATGGTCCCAGACTCTCCGACCTGTTCTCGCCCAATCGAGATCGTAGTCGTCTACCGATACGGCCCGTGCGGCTTTACAGACCCGATCACCGGGGAGATGCATCCCTGCGAGAACACCGTCATCGACGACGACTCCATGTCGGCGCAGGTGGAGCTCGACTACAGCAACCCATGGTATGTTTAGCCCGCCAGCCCATCCCGCCACCCTGCCACCCAGACCTGTACTCTTTGTGTGTGTGGTTGTCTCAGGAGGAAGCACGCAAGCAAGACAGGAAGGAGAAGAACAAACCAGCTAACACCTGCCCTCCTCGTGTCACACACACAGCGCGTCAGGTGGCTGCCTCCCCTCCCCCGACTGCTCCTCCGGCGGCTGCCGCCTCGCCCAACTGGGCGGCCGGTGGGCCTGCTGCCTGTGCGGCGGGCGCGGTAACGAGTACCGCTGGTGCCAGCACCAGATGCGGACGAGCCCCGACACCTTCTGCTACCACGTCTGCTGCGACGGGTGCTGGGCCGACCCGGGGCCGTCGTCGAACTCGTCGTCGTCGGCTTTGGGAGGAGGGTCTGCGTCGGGGCCGAGTAAGAGAGGTCGGAGGTGAGACGGATGGATGGGGACTGAGAAAGCGACGGGACCGGGGTGGGCGGTTTGTGGTTGGTGGCGGTGCCCAGGAGGGACGGCGGATGGGTGATTGTGATGTGTGGGTGACGATGGGGGTAGAGGCAGGGGTAAAATGCACGCTGGTGGTGTCAACAGGGGGAGGAGGCCCGACCGGGACTTACCAGCCAGGGGTACGCCCGACGCTTGTCGGACATTCGGCACCCCGTTGTCGATTTTCGATTCTTCTTCACTTCTTGTCTGTCGTTTGGTTCTCAGTTTCCCTAGCCTGAAATGATATCGTTTGTGTGGCGCCGTGGAAAGCGTCCTCTTGTGTTTGAGCCCTGCCCAAGTCTCACATATAAATGATCAGTAATCCCTCGGTCATCGGGGGCGTTATGCACTGTCTCAGACATTTTTGGCTTTCTTGTCTCTTGCAAGACTTTGGCACTCTTGTTCTGCCCCGTCATTCCTAGGCCCGCAGCCGCCCATCGCGGTGCAGGGGTGAACAAGTTCTCCCGGGGAGGGCGGGGCTTGGCCTTGGTGGTTGGAATCCAGGGCTCTACAGACCCTGTTAGCTGTTTGCTTGTTATTTTCTGATCAAGCGATGGGACCAGCCGGCATTGTTTCTCGTTTTGTGCTGGAGGGTAGAAGTGAAGATTCGCCCAAGACTTTCAGACGACGACACAAAACCCTGCTGCTGTTGGGAGCTTGAGCAACCATTTCGCTAGACTGTCTTGTGATGATTTCTTGTAATCGGCCTGTAGTTCATTGAGAGCCAAGTCTGCTGTGACCCCTCTGGCCACATCCTGGTCTGCAGCCGGTTGGACGACTCGCCCTTGGTCCACACCGCCTCTCCCCTTCCGGGCTCAAGTTGAGGCCGTGGCGGCCTCAGAGAAGAGCGTGGCTTTCGAGAGAAAGCCCGGATCGGTACCTTTTTGCGCCCTAACTCGCAATTCGGCGAGGTCATGCTGGTGCTCACCGAAGTGATAGGAAACGCAGATGGTCTGACGCAACCATCCGCCGCTCCGACCACTAACGGCTACGAAAGGAAACAATATATCTCCATGCCGCTTTGCGGCCTTGGCAGCGATTGCCCACAAGGGTGGCGGGAACGGGGTAAGAGAACAACAAGCGGATGATGGAAATGGGCGGGATGACAACCAGGGGCACCATCCCGCAGCAAGTCCTTGCAGATCGGGTATGCCCCAGCTTTGGCCCGACCAACGGGAGTTACAGGGCCTGCGGCTGATGCTGCGGATGGAGGAGAGTTTGGCGCCCGGGTACATGCTGTCTTGTGCTGGATGGTCGGAAGCCGCATGAGAAAAGCAGGCGCCAGAAGAAATTCAAAGTGTCGAGCCGTGAGCGCAGACCGTCCTCTCGTATGCCAGTGGACAGTTTTCGGTAGTCAACTCGACAACCAACGTTTGAAGTCGAAGGCAGAGCCTCTTTACTCAGACTTGTGCGAGGTGAGAGACCAAGTGAGTGACAAATATTTCGACCCCATGACACCACAGCGGATAGCGCGGGCAAGTGTAGCCGTTGTCACACCATCAACGCCTCTTGAGCAAACAATCTGTCTGCCCTGGTCCATGTCGGCGCCCCGCGTTGGCTTTTTCAAGACATGAGGCTCCCCCTCTCAGGGCGCAATCACCACGGCTTTACAGATCAGCCTTGCGCCAACCTTCCAGCATCGGCGTCAGACACCCCGCCAGGACCGCCACCTTCGGTTCGCGGAGATTCCGCCATTCCCGACGATATCGGCCCGCGCTCCCTTGAAAAATGTTAAGCGAGGAAAACGCCGGTGGGCGAGCTGGACCCACGCCCCCAAGCCGTCTCATCTAACAGTTCAGCAGCGCTAGGGTGCCGAAGGCCACGCCGCCAGCCATGATTCCCAGGTGATCCAACGCGGGAGAGCGACGTCAACTTGGCGCCAAGTCATACCAGCTGTGCCGGGCTACTCAGGTTTGTGGCTGCGGGGCGTGGTGTAAACATATGAATCACAACCTTTTGCCCAAGGATGGGGGGATGCTTCAGTGTTGATCTGGGACGCGGCCGCCTCCGTGGACCCCCCGGGTGCGAAGTATGAACGGCAGGCGCCGAGGCATTGACAGTTTGTCGCCAGATCCGCAGACCGGGGACATGCAGTTGGAACCCGTGGCTGGCCATCTCAGCTCTTAATAAGCAGCCTCGTCGAGGCGGTTTGTGGAGGAGTGTGACGAGACGCAGAGAGCGAACCAAGGAACCGGATTCTCGGGTTGGCGGTCCCGATCATCGCGCGCCCGGTTTGCGGAATCGAGTCCGTCCCTGTCCCTGTTCGTTACCAGTGCCATGGTAAACATACCCTGGCGATCAGTGGCTTTGGCGCTCGCCAGATCTTGTGTTGCATGCCTGCGGTCGGCGATCCTGCTGGAGTCCGATCACACAATGTTTAGTGGCTGGCGGCGTCACACTAAACAATGAGGATGTGACGGGGGTGGTTGCCAAAAGGGTTCAGGCGTCCCTGTGTCGATCACCGGGAAGTGCATCTCCCGAGATCTTAGTGCCGGAAGGCTTGTTGCTTTTGAATGAACGAGGGCTGTTATGCGAGGAAATGGGTGGTCGAGATGGGTTGATGACCAACTGCGCCATCGACCCAAGCAGTGCCAATGGGGCGCCGATCACCCCGAATGCGGGATCCCCAATCTGGGCTGCAGCCGCGGAACTGTGGGCCCAGGGATCTGGCAAGCGTCTCGGAACATTTTTGCAGGAATCTGATTTGTTGATGGAGGGACCCTGACGCCCTGGGATCGGCCGGGATCGATCATCTGGGCCGCAAAAGCATTTTGCAGACGGCCCAACCTCAGCCAACGACACACATAACAGTGTGAAATGACAGCGGGAAAGCCACACAGGCACAGATCAAGGGCAAGAAGAATGTACCGTATGCCGTTGAGACCGGACAGGCATCGTGACTCGTACGACTCTGAGTCCTCCAAGCAGGTTCCGTCGGTTCTCGGGGACCAGGCAGCCTATCAGCGGTTTTATCCCCGCCCATCACCCACGAAGCGAGGGTGTATGAAGCACAGATCGGCCGCGGGATGTGAGATCCAGATAGGGCTTGCCTCGTCCATGGGTCGCCCGGGTTCTAGCCACCCCGGGCGGTTGGTTTCCAGGAGGGGCAGCTGCAGAGCGGTGGCTCAACTAGTTTCGGCCATGGTCACGGCATCGGGAGCGGACCGAAAATAGGCCAGGTTCATGGTTGACGAATGACAGGCATATAAATAATTCCATCTGACACCCGTCGCTTCGGGGCGGGCGTACAAGCCATCATCTGGAAGCCATCCGTCAGTTCACTGAGTTCAGTCAGAAGGTTTTTGGCAGATTCATTCTCACCAGACACGGACCGTTCACACCTCCTTCTTCGGCCTCCATAGCCAACCATGTGCCACGGACATCCCTATTGTCACTCTTGCGGCCACCAATCTGTGACATGGCACTACTGTCCGTCCGCACTCATAGACCTGGAGACTGGCTACGAGACACCATGCCCCAATATCACGTTTGCCGCGTCCCAGTCATCAACAGCGAGTTGCCCACTAGCAAACTGTGACTTCCGCAGTGCGGGAAGCGGCGGGTGGACATGTTGCAAGTGCGGCGGACGGAACAACGACGGTTGGTGCGTGAACTTGTTGCTCCAACCGAGGTGGGAGAAGAATCTCGTCACAGATGAATGGGAGTGGATCGAGAGGTGCGATCATGGATGTTGTCGCAACTGTACCAAAGATCGTGAGTCTGAGTGCGTGGGCCCAGGAGCTCCTAGGCACCGTCCCCCCCTTCTCCCCTCAGTTAGCCGTTGGAAGCGATCCTGACATGCACCACCTCTAGCCTCAAGTAGCACTGGCGAGTCCAGCCGCAAGGAAGGCAGAAGGGGAAAAGATTCACGGAAACCCAAGCATCGGCAGAGCGCGTCAGCCACCACAACTGACAGCGATTCCATCGCCTCGTACAATATCACCCTGGACTATGGTGGGAAAGGTGGGCCCGGATCGTCAAGAAGGGGCAAGGACGTGAAATCGACATCGAACAGGAAGAAGTAGCAGAGACTTTGTTGCTCGCAGCCGAGGCGGGATCTTGACACGCCGAGTTTTCAAAGATGGTGTTGGGAGAAGGAACGGGTCGGGTGGGAAATAGAAAGGGGATCCTCACGGGGGAATGGAAATGGGCGGCCTACATGTTTTTGATGCAGAACACCAGAAGACTGGGAAGACTCGCAAGGGTCGGCGACTCAGCGGCGGATTCGAGGGGGAGAGTGAGTGTTTCTTGGTTCTCGTCTTGCTCTCTGGTTGTTTTGGGCGGTCTTTGTACTTTGTTTGTTTGGGGGTATTGCTGCCGCATTTCCTGCGCGCGTTGCGTGTAATCGTGTAGGATCAGTGTCAGTATCGATGGTTTTGCTGCTCTTCGAATGCCAATGGAACACGGGGGTGTGTCTGGGGGGGAGAAGAGGATCCAGGGCAGGTAAACTCAGCGTACGTCGTTGCTAGAGCCCGAATTCCGTTAAGCAGTGACCGGGGAGGAAGACAGCTCGAAGTTTGGTTTTTCAGGCGGCACTTTGAATTACACAGATTGAAGGGTCAAGTTCTTTCCCGCTCGATGCCGTTGTTGAAAGGCGAGAGCCAAAGATCCGTGGAAGGAAAGGGCGAGTGGGGTATTGTTGGGGCTTTATGCAGGACTTGGAAGGGACCAGCTCAGCCAAGGCATCTGCCATGACAATTGCAGACGGATGAATGCCTTAAACTCCCCGATAGCTGGCACTGGTACGGCCGATAGCGAAGACCGAAGGGAACCGAAGAGCAGGCGTCGATGCAGATGCAGCATCCCTGCCCTGGTCGGCCATGTCATTAGGCCGGTCCAACTGGGCGATCTGTACCTCCCGAGATGGACTTGCAACACCTGATCTGATTCTCACGAAGACCTCGAGATTCAGAGCCAGAGTTGATTAGTCAGTGGGTGAACCGGTAGGGTTGTTTCATTCTAGAACTGGGCCTTCGAAGCCAAGCGGCTGGACAGACCCCCTCTCTTTGTGTGCCGTGATATGCTCAAGCCCTTGCCCGAAAGGGAACCTGGGACGGGACTTACAAGCACTTGCCAAATAGAAACGGTGGATGGCGACAAGAACTCGATCGGATCCCACCCGGAGAGCGCGGGATACACTGAACTCTGGGCACCTGGAATTCGTGGGGCTGACTGCCATACAGGTCCCGATTTTTAACCACATTAGATACTATGGAGACGGGAGCCAGACATGACCATGCAAACAAGTTGGTGTGGTGATGAACTGAGTGATGATCGATGGTGTGATTGTCTGGTCTGGTTGGGCTGAACGACCCTGGGCCTCGGAAGGTCAGCTTTCGACTTCGGGAAGCCGAATGCAGCGCCAAAACCTCGCACAATGGGCTGCGTCTTCGTGTGCACAAACTCGGCTCGGAGATTGCACAGCAGGTGTAAGCATGCACGAGGCGATCAATCAGTTGAGTCCCAGGACTTGCTGTAAGCAACCGAGCCTTTTACCCCAGATGTGGTCTTGGCTCGATGATTTGACATCTGCATCGTCCGAGAAATTGCCACGTGCGTTTTGTCGCTTAACCCTGCAGCAAGCCCGCATCCGCTCACATGTCCGTTTGGTACGGCAAAATGCCTTTCGGCGACCTGCTGGCCAGGACGGGTTGTGGGTGTCGAGTCGAGAGAGAAAGCAGACACGGGGATGAGCCCGCATTGGACCGAACGACTGAGCTTGGGGATACCTATTTGTTTTTGTTTTATTTATGATCGCCCGATTCAACCGCGCTGGCCGCGAATAAATATGGTGTGGGAGAGAGGGCTTGCGAAGAGAGCGCCCGAGGCATCAGGATTCAAGCCCATGCAAGGCTGGCTTGAATCGGCTGGTATCCCCTGGATGCAATGCAAAAGAAAAGGGATTCCAGCAGGGAGGCATCATCCGTCCAATTGCCGAGAATGGCCGACTAGGACGGACAGGTGATGGAATCTTGGCCCAACGGTTTTGCCCGCATCCTGTGACGACAACAATCCGCCGAGCCAAACAGCGGCAACGCATCGCCTTTTGCAGGAGGCTTTTTCTTGAACTGCTCTCGGACCCAGATCGGGCGCATGGACAGTGGACACCATCTTCGGAGATTCCCTCCCACGTTGCCAATCTGGTGATGGGTGGCAAGCCCAAGTCCTCCAGGGCTATGAAT
>Ga0247823_10000549_pt1 | contig 31475 bp, 13 predicted proteins | sample 13C_PalmiticAcid_2_FD_192426 | JGI IMG/M metagenome (GOLD analysis project Ga0247823, IMG submission 192426) | Soil microbial communities from agricultural site in Penn Yan, New York, United States - 13C_PalmiticAcid_Day30 | ecosystem: Environmental > Terrestrial > Soil > Agricultural land...
GCGCTGGCGCTCGCCACCGCCCCCAGCACCGCCGCGGCGAACAGCGGTTCGCGCGCCGTGGCGAGCGCCAGCGCGACGACCAGCGATCCCGCCACGGCGACCAGCACGACGCTGCGCCAGTCGATCCGGCGCGATTGCTCGACCCCGCTGCGCAGTTGCGCTGCGGCGGGGTGGGTGCGTGCCCGCGCGAGCGGCGGCAGCGCGAAGGCGAAGGCGATCAACAGGCCATAGGCCGCGCTGGTCGCGAGCGGGAGCGGATACACGCCGAAGCCGGGCGCCACGGGCAGCAGATCGCCGGCCAGCGCCACGAAAACCAGCGGCAGCAATCGCGCCGACCACCAGCCCGGCGCCCACCGCCAGCGCGGCGGCCGCACCGATCTGAAGCAGATAGATGCGGCTGATATCGGCGGATGTGGCGCCGAGAATCTTGAACGTCGCGATGCCACCGCGCTTCTGCGCGAGATAGGAGGCGACGCCGTTGCTGACGCCGATCCCGGCGATGACCAGCGCGGCGAGCCCGATCAGCGACAGGAATTGTCCCATCCGCTCGAAGAAGCGCACCGCGCCCGGCGCCGCGCGGTCGCGGTCCTTATACTCCCAGCCCGCGGCCGGGAACTGCGCCTTCAACCGGTCGACCGCCTCATTCGGCATGACACCGGGGTTGAGGCGGATGCGGTACTTGGTCTCGTACAGCGCCCCCGGCTGGAGCAGCCCGGTGCGCGCCAGCCCGTCGAGCGAGACGATCGCCACGGGTCCGAGCGTGAACCCTTCTCCGACGCGATCGGGCTCGTCGGCGATGATGCCCGCCACGCGGAACTCCGCCTCGCCATAGCGGACGCGATCGCCGGCCTTGAGGAGCAGCCGTTCGGCGAGCGGCCGGCCGATCAGCACCGCGCCGGGCTCGAGCAGCTTGTAGACGCCGGAGGCCAGCGTGAGGCTGCCGTAGAGCGGGTAGTGGGGATCGACGCCCTTGAGTTCGGTCAACACCGCATCGGGTGCGCCGGCGACGGGCATAGCACGCTGCGCCATCGCGCGGGTGCGGATCGTGTCGCTCACGGTTCCAAGGCTGGCGAGCGCCGCGCGTTCCGGCGCGGAGGCCTGGCGCTGGGTCATCGCCACCTCGACATCGCCGCCCAGAAGCACGCGACCCCGCGCCGACAATTCGCCCGTGATCGACGCGGTCAGACTGCCGATCGTCGCGAGTGTGGCGACACCCAGGAACAGGCAGACCAGCAACAGCCGCAGCCCGCGGAACCCCGCATGGAGATCGCGTCGCGCGATCCGCCAGCTTGCGCGCCAGCCAAGGGCGCGCGCCGCTCCGCCGGCCGCGCTCAAGCGGCGCTGTCCGCGACGATCAGGCCGTCGCGCATCGTCAGCACGCGGTCGCACCGCTCGGCGAGCGCGGGATCGTGAGTGATGATGAGCAGGGTCGCGCCCGCGGCGCGCTGACGCTCGAACAACAGGTCGATGATCACCCCGCTGGTGGTTCCGTCCAGATTGCCGGTCGGCTCGTCGGCGAAGATGATCTCCGGCCGCCCGGCGACCGCGCGCGCGATGGCGACACGCTGCTGCTCACCACCCGAAAGCTGCACCGGATAGTGGGTGAGGCGGTGGCCGAGACCGACCGCCTCCAGCTCCGCCCCGGCGTGTGCAAAGGCGTCTCCAGTCCCGGCAAGCTCGAGCGGCACGGCGACATTCTCGTGCGCGGTCATCGTCGGGAGAAGGTGGAACGCCTGAAGCACGATCCCGACCCGGCCCCGCCGCGCCCGCGCCAGCCCGTCCTCGTCGAGCGCGCTGTACGCGACCCCGGCCACGCTCACTTCGCCACCGCTCGCGCGCTCGAGCCCCGACAGGATCGCCATCAGCGACGACTTGCCCGAACCCGAGGGGCCAAGGATCGCGACGCTGCTGCCGCGCGCGATATCGACATCGATCCCCTTGAGAATTTCGGTCGGCGCTTCGCGCGTGCCGAGGGTGAGGGTGACATTGCGTGCGCGGATTGCGATATCCGCCGCCGGATCGATCGACATGCTTGGAGATGAAACCCTTGCTCAACAGACTTGCCCCATATGCGGGCGCACTGCTGCTGCTCCAAGGGCTGGCGGCATGTTCGAACGAGAATAATTCCGCAAACCAAATGACCGGGGAGCCGCCGACGGCGCAGGCGAACGCTGCGGCCTCGGCGGAGGTCGCCAACGCCCGGCTGGTCGTGGCGTTCGGCGACAGCCTCTATGCGGGCTATGGCGTGCTGCCGCAGGAGAGCTTTCCGGCCCAGCTCCAGAAGGCGCTGGCCGCGCGTGGGGTCGCCGCGACGGTGCGTAATGCCGGCGTTTCGGGCGACACCAGCTCGGCGGGACTGCGCCGGCTGGCGTTTACGCTCGACGGGCTCGACCGCAAGCCGGATCTGGTGATGGTCAATCTGGGCGGCAACGACATGCTGCGCGGGATCGACCCCAGGGAGACCCGCGCGAACCTGACCGCGATCTGTGAGGAGTTGAAGCGGCGCGGGATCCCGATCCTGCTCACCGGGATGATTGCCGCGCCGAACATGGGCCGCGACTATGCCGATCGCTTCAACCCGATCTACGCCGACCTGGCGAAGCGCTACGACGCGATCCTCTATCCCTTCTTCCTCGACGGCGTGGTGAGCGATCAGCGGTTGATGCTGCCCGACCGCATCCACCCGAACCCGGCGGGCGTCGAAACGATTGTGACGAAGGTCACGCCGCTGGTCGCAGGCGCAATCGGACAAAAGTGACGTCGGCACCGCCGGCGTCATCAGTGATCGATAAGGCGGTGGTGCCGGTTGCAGGAATCGAACCCGCGACCTTCGGTTTACAAAACCGCTGCTCTACCAGCTGAGCTAAACCGGCCATTGCACGAAACCCGCAGAAATCTGAGGGCTACGCGCCCTTGGCCCGATCAACCGGTCAGGTCAAGATCGATTTGGGGCCGGGCACGAATGGTCGTGACCCGGCACTCAAACATGCGCGAGCGCGAACCCCTGGCCGTCGAGCGGCAGCAGGAGCGTGAGGACGGTTCCGCCCGCCCCCGAGGCGAGCTCGATCCTCCCGCCGATCACTTCGGCCCTGCGTGCCTGATTGCCGAGTCCGCGCCCCTTGGCCGCGATTGCAGTGTCGAAGCCGCGGCCATTGTCGATGATGCCCACCCGCACGAAGCCGTCCCGGGTCTCGGTAGTGACGCGGATCTCGCTCGCGCCGGCGTGCTTGATGACGTTGGTGAAGGCTTCCTGCAGGATGCGCAGGATGTGGAGTGAATGGCGCTGGTCGAGCCAGGCAAGCGGCGGTACGTCGCCGACCTCCCAGCGCAGCTTGATGCCCGTCGCCTCGAGACGCGGCTGAAGACGGAAGCGCAGCGTGCCGAGCAGCAGCAGCAGGTCGGTCTCGACGGGTTCCATCGAGTCGATCGTGAGCTTGAGATCGTCGATGCAGCCCTTGAGCAGATCGGCGATCTCCGACTCGTCGATGCGGCCATGTTCGACCACGCGCAGCGCGCTGACCAGCGACGAGCCGAGCCCGTCATGCATGTCCTGCATCAGCCGCTGGCGTTCCTGGAGCAGCACTTCGCGTCGTTCGATCTCGCGGAGCTTCTCATGGCTGGCGTTGAGTTCCGCCTCGCGCGCCGCCAGCCGCTCGGCGAGGACGGTGTTGGCGCGTTCGACCTCGCTCATCGCGCTTGTGTAGCGGCCTAGCATGATCTGGCAGAAAGCGATGATCAGGCCGATCGCGGCATAGATGTTGAGGAACAGGCCCTCGATATCGACCAGATTGTTCTGGAGCAGGATGTCGTAGCCGCCGAGCAGAACGCTGAGCAGGCCCCATCCGGCGAGGACCACGCCTTCTCGCGAGCGTACCTGCCAGCTGCGGTACAGGCCGATGCCGAAGGCGAGGGCACCGAGGGTCGCCATGGTGATATAGACGACCGGCGCGATCACCGTGGCGTCGAAGGTGCCCGCGAAGACGGGCAGCGTGATCAGGGCGATCACCAATGATGTCGTCAGGATCGTGGTCGTCAGCAGCGGCTGGCGGTGGTGGTGGAGCCGGCGCAGGAACAACTGGACGATCAGGATCATCCAGGCGATCGAATTGACCGTGAACCAGCCGAACCAGGCATCGGAGACCGGTAGCCGGTCCATGCCCATATAGCTGTGCATGACGCGCAGGAAGACGACGACGGTCATCGCGGCGAACAACAGATAGGGCGTCTCGCGCCGCCTTCTCAGCCAGACGAAGAAGGCGAACACCCCCGTCGCGAGGAACATCGCGGAACCGATATAGGGAAGCTCGGTCTGGAAGAAATTGCGGACCAGATAGGCGGCGCCCAGCTGCGAATAGTCACCGATCCATATCGTCGAGAGCGCCCCGCCCATGCCGCGGACATGCCGGATCCGGATCAGAATCTCCCGGGGCGGCGTGGTTTCGGCGGCGTCCTCAAGCGGAATCCACAAGGGGCGGTTCGAACCGTTCCACTGAAGATTGGCGTGCGATTGGTAGAAGAGCCGCCCGTCGAGATAGATCGCGATCTCGCCGTCGGTCTTCCAGCGCGGAACGTAGAGATAGGAATCGGGCGGTGCCGGCCGGGCGGGGTCGAGTTGAAAGTGATACCAGCTCGTGCGCGTCGGCAGCAGCCCCGCGTCGCCCGGCTGGGTCGGGACACCGGGACGCGGGGCATGAGGCATGGCGACCGTGCGCCACTGGCCGGGAATATTCTGCCAGTCGATCTGGCGCGGCGGCGGCGCATAGCCGTCGGTGTCCTGGGTCAGAAGCTGTGCCTGGGTCAGGTGGATTCCGTGCGGCCGACCGGCGAGCCAGGCGCCGCCGAGGATCAGCAGCAAGATGCCAGCATAGAACAGCACGGTGCGCAGATAGCTAGAGAATCCCATGATTCCGGGCTTCGTAGATCGCTTCGGCCTTCGAGTGGACTTCGAGCTTCTGGTAGATGCGCCGGACGAAGGTCATCACCGTGTTGCGCGAGACCTGCATGAGGTCGGCGATCTCGTCATAGCTGAACCCCTTGGTAATCAGCTCGAGCGCTTCGCGCTCGCGCGGGGAGAGCGGCGAGGGGAGCGCCACCGCGACCTCTTCCGGCGGCTGCGGTTCGGGATCGGGCGTGCGAAAGCGCAGTAGGATCTGGCGCGCGATGCGCGGGCTGATCGGACTCCCGCCGGCATGGAGCGCGCGGATTTCGTCGGCGATCTTCTTGGCGGAGCTGTCCTTGAGCAGATAGCCGGCCGCGCCCGCCTCGATCGAGGCGATGACATGCTTTTCGTCGGCGAAGGTGGTGCTCACCATGATGCCGCAGGCGGGCCATGCGGCATGCGCGGCCCGGATCACATCGATCCCCGACCCGTCGGGCAGGCCGAGATCGACCACCAGTACGTCGAGCGGATCGCCGGCGAGCAGCAACCGGGCCTGCGCGACATTGTGCGCCATGCCGGCGAGTTCGATGTCACCCGTTTCCGCGAGGGCAGCGGCAAAGCTGTTCTGGAAGGCGATGTCGTCCTCGACCAGCGCGACCCTCAGCAGCGGCGGAACGGAATCGGCCATCGAAACATCCTGAAGCGATCCGCGCACCTCAGCGCGGCCGGAGCGGTTGCGGGGCGGGCGGTGCGGGATGCCCGGGTTACGGCCTTGTACCATCGATCCCGCCGGCTTCTGTCGCTAGTAATAGCGACATACACACGATTTCGGCCGCGTTACAATTTGTTCCGTGGCGCTGCCCGCATTAGGCTGTCCGCTTCCGCTTGAGGCCGAGAATGAGACGCGCCATCGCAGGTCCGGAACCGATCACGCCCATGCTCGTGGCGGAGCTGGTCGGCGGCATCTACGAGGCCGCGCTCAGCCCGCATCTGTGGCACGACTTCGTCGACCGGATCGAGGCGATCTACCCGGACCTGACCGTCATGCTCTTCAGCCATGAAAGCGGGGGAGCCGGGGCGAATCTCAGCATCGTCGCCAATTATCCCGAAGCAGCGCTTCGCGACTATGCGGCCCATTATTTCTCGAACAGCCCCTATGTGGATTTCGTGCCCGGGAATGCGGTCGGACTGCCGACGCGCTCGGAAACGATCATCAGCGAACAGGAGCTGTTCCGGACCGAACATTACAATGACTTCATGCGCCCGCACCAACTGGGGCATCATGGCGCCGGCATGGTGCTGGAACGCGAGCCTGAGGGCTGGGCGTCCCTGTCCTTTGGCGACCGGCGCGACGACCCGGTACGGCGCGATCACCAGATGGAGTTGCTGGGCCTGCTGGCGCCGCATCTGTGCCGCGCATTCAATCTTCGGCGGACATTGATGCAAGTGGGGGCGGCGGTGCTCGCGCCGCAGGCGATGTTCGATCAATGGAGCCACGCGGCCTTCGTGCTCGATCGCGAGGGGCGGGTGCGAACCATGAACCGGCAGGGCGAAGCGCTGGTCGCGGCGGGCGCGGGAGTCATGCTCAATCGCCTCGGGCGGCTGCGCAGCTTCGATGACAGGTGCAGCCGCGCCCTCGACGACGCCGTCGCAGCATGTCGTCTGTCGCTGGATGGCGTGACGCAGGGAAGTGCGGCACCACCAGGCACGATGCTGCCGCGGCCGGATGGCAGTTCGCCGCTTCAGGCGATGCTATGGCCGATCGCTTCGGCGGCCAGCTTCGGATTGCCGGTGGCGTCGGGCCAGATGCTGCTCGTCATTTCCGATCCGGACGCGACACCGCCGGATGCAACCGCCTGGATCGCCCGCCGCTTCGGCCTGTCCCCGGCCGAGGAACGTCTGGCGGGTGCGGTGATCGCGGGCGTGCCGCTGAACGAGGCGGCGGAGCGGCTGGGGATCCGGCTTTCCACCGCGCGGACGCGGCTGAAGACCATCCAGACCAAGACGGGTTGCCATCGCCAGCTCGACCTTGTGCGGCTGGCGATGTCAGTGCCCGGGTTCGACCAGGGCTGACGTTTCCGGCCGGCCGCGGCGGGCCGGTATCCACTCCCATATGGGAGCTATTTCCTCTGTCTGTCCCCGCCTAGCCATCCCGCTCCATGCCGTGCGGAGGCCCCCGCACGGCCAGGGGGATGGGGTCGATGGAAACACGAAGCACCTGGTCGAACGCCTGTGCACCGCCCCCGGTGACATGTGTGAAAACGCCAGAAAACCGTGCTTTCCGTAACGGAATTCCGTTTCTGTCACTATTAGTAGCGACAGACGCCCCACCTCACCTGCGGTACGAAGCGCCCGCAGCGTCGCCGGTCCCTGTCGTGGGCCATCTGGCTTTGCCGCCTGTCTGTCCCCTTCGAACGAAAGCTGTCTGATGACGATTGCCGGTCATGTCGTAGGTGGACGTGTGCCCGCCGCCCTGGGGTTGCTCATGGCGGGAACAGCGATGCCAGCGCTGGCGCAACAGACCCTGCCTTCGCGGCAGGAGCTGAATCCGGCGCAGCAGTCGGCGCTTCCCGCGGCGCCGCGCGGTGAGCTGTTCCGCAACATCGAGGCGGGACCCTGCGCCTTCGCGGGAAGCGACCTCAAATTCACGCTGAGCGCGGTCGAGTTTCGCGGTACCAACGGCAAGCTCGCGCTCGCCGATGAGCGGCTGGCCCTCGCCTGGAGCGATCTGGCCGGCCAGGAGCTACCGGTGAGCGCGATCTGCACGATCCGCGACCGGGTGGCCTCACTCTATCTGCGCCGTGGCGTGCTCGCCGCGGTGAACATCCCGGAGCAGCGCATCGCCGATGGGCGGATCATCCTCGAAGTGACCGAGGCGCATGTCGCGTCGGTCAATTATCGCGGGAACGCCGGACCCGCGCAGCGGCAGGTCGCGCGCTATCTCGACAAGCTCAAGGGGCTGACGCCCTTCGATCTCAACACCGCGCAGCGCTACCTGCTGCTCGCTTCGGACATTCCGGGCGTGACGGTCCAGGCCTCGCTCCGTCAGGCCGCGGGCGGGAATGGCGCCGTCGATCTCGATATCCAAGTCGCACGTTCGGCGATCGCCGCGAGCTTCAGCATCAATGACTATGGCTCGATGTCGATCGGCCGCGAACTGGCGACCGCACGCGTCGATCTCAACAGCTTCACCGCGTTGGGCGAGCGCACCACGATCGTCGGCTATGGCACGCTCGGCAGCGCCGAGCAGCGCGTCCTCCAGCTTACCGAGAGCTTCAAGATCGGCGGGGAGGGGCTTTCGCTCAACCTGTCGGGGTCGTTCGCACGGACCAAACCCGGCGGCGCGGTCTCGGCGCTCGGCCTCGAGGGCAACAGCTTCGCAGGCAATGCGCGGCTGAGCTACCCGTTGCTCCGCCATCGCCGCCACAACCTCACACTGTCGGGCGGACTCGACTGGATCGACCAGAAGGTCGAGTTCGGCGGGGGTATCGCGACGCTGACCGAGGACAAATTGCGCATCCTCTTTGCGCGGTTCGACGGGCATTGGGCGCCTGCCGAGCTCTCCAGCCACTCGGTCGCGGCGACCGGATCGATCGAGTTGCGCAAGGGGCTGAACGCGCTCGGCGCCTCGCCCTATGGCAGCCGCGTCGCATCGCGTTTCGGCGGCCAGCCCGACGCAGCGGTAGTCCGTGCGGAATGGGCAGTCGGCGGGCGGCTGTTCGGGCCGATCGTCGCGACCGTTTCGGGCAGCTGGCAATATAGCAGCCTGCCGTTGCTGTCGTACGAGGAGTTCTCGGCCGGCAATCTTTCGATCGGCCGCGGTTACGATCCTTCGGCCGCCTCGGGCGATCGTGCGCTGGGGGCGACGTTCGAGCTGACCACCGTGCCGATCGCGGTCGGGAAGCGGGCGGCGTTCCGGCCCTATGGCTTTGTCGATGCCGTGCGCCTGACCAATATCGGCCCAGGCGCAGGTGAATCGCGGCTGCGATCGGCCGGGCTTGGTGTCCGCGCACAGTTCTCGCCCTGGATCTCGATCGACGCCGCCTGGGCGCATCCGTTCGACCGGCTCACGCCGGGCACACCCAAGCCGTCCGACCGCTTCCTGATCAGCCTGTCCGCGTCGATCTCATGAAGGAAACCGCCATGTCCGCCCGCCGCAGCAGCCTGTTCACCACCTCGGCATTGGGGGCGCTCGCGCTTGCCGCGGTCTGGGGCGCGCCCGCGCACGCGCAGCTCGTCCAGGGCGGTACGCCTGCACAGAGCAATGGCGGCGCGCCGGTGATCGATCAGTCGGTGCCCAGCACCACCAATGTGACGTTGGGCGGATCGCGCACCGTGATCGACTGGGACCGCTTCGACATCAACAGCGGCGACACGGCCAATTTCATCTTCGCCAACCGCAGCGACATCGTGCTCAACCGGGTGGGCGGCGCGAGCAGCACGATCAACGGCAATCTCAACGGCAAGATCGGGGCGGGCGGCCCCGCCGGCGGTAATATCTGGATCTACAACGCCAATGGCGTGGTGATCGGTGCCAATGCGCGGATCAACACTGGCGGCCTTCTGGTCACGACCGCGGCGCTTGACCGCGCGGACGACAGCAGCGCGGGCGGCTTCCTCGACGGGAGCTCGACCAGCTTCAACTTCTCGGGCGCGATGGACGGTGCGCGGATCGACGTGCGCAGCGGCGCGCAGGTCAACACCCGTGGCGGCGCGCTCGCGCTGGTGTCGCCGATCGTCAATACCGAAGCCGGTTCGACCATGACTGCCAGCGATGGCGGCAATGTGCTCTACGGCTCGGCATCGGGTTACAAGGTGAGCTTCCGCCCGACCTTGACCAACGATCTCGACTTGCTGAGCTTCGAAGTGTCGGCGGGTGCGGGCGGCTATGGCGGCACCGTCTATCTGCAGGGCGACACCAGCGGCAACCGCGTGTTCGTGAGCGTGGTTTCGCAGACCGGATTGGTGAGTCAGCTTGTCGCCCCCGGCGCAATCGCAGCCAGCAACGCTGCCACTGACGAGACCGGGGCGATCGTCCTCACCACCAACCACAATATCGTGAATGGCGCGGCGAGCACGAGCGCGGTTGCGGGCTCGGGTACCTCCAGCTTCAGCACGGGCAATCTCACCGGGCCCGATGTGAGCCTGGTCGCCACCGGCACGTTGCTGATGAACGGCGCGATCAACGCGGCCGGCGGCAATGTGCGCCTCATCTCCGAAACGGGCAACATCCACCAGAACGGCCCCAAGATCACCGCCAACACGCTCTCGGCTTCCGCTGCCGGCTATGTGGAGCTCGGTGCGGGATTCAGCGGCACGCCGAACTCAGTCGCCAAGCTCACCAGCCTTACCAGCACCAGCGGCTATATCAGCTTCATCGGCGACACTTACGAGATCGCCGGCCCGATCACGACGCCGGGTGCCGTCGGCCTGACGAGCACTGGTACGATCACCGGTGCGGGGCTGATCACCGCAGGCAGCCTGTCGTTCGATGCCGCCGGCACGCTCAACGTCTCGGGCAACGCCAATATCGATTATTCGAACGCCAGCGGTGACATGACGATCAACGCCACCGGCGGCATTTCGATGACCGGCGGGATGCGGCTGAACAATCATGTGCTCAGGCTGAACGCCGCTACGGGCAACATCATCCAGACGGGCGACGCGATCTACAATGGCGGCACCGTCCGCGCGACCGCAGCCGGCAACATCGATTTCGGCGGCCAGACCAACTATATCGACGCCTTCTACGGCACCTCTGTCGCCGGCGACATCAGCGTCAAGTCGGCTGGGAGCTTGGCTTTCGGCGTCGATACGCTCGGCGCTGCGACGGTTGAAGCGGGCGGCGCGGCGATTGCCGGCGCCTCGATCCATGCGGGCACGCTCGGGATCCGGGCGGGGAACTATATCGATCTCAACCAGAGCGTCCTCGAGGTCGGCAGCTATAGCTACCTGACCTCGACCGGCAGCGGCGTCAGCATCAACACCGATTCCACGATCAATATCGGCGGCGATATCAGCGTGGCGAGCAGCGCCGACGTGTCGCTGCGGTCGAATGCCGGCGCGATCAACCAGACCGCGGGCACGATCACCGGCCGGCAGCTCCAAATCCGGGCGGCGGGTTCGATCGTGCAGGGCGCGGGCGCGGTGATCCATGGCACGGGCGTCACCGCGGCTTCGACCACGGTGCAGGCCGGCGACGATCTGATCCTCGCCGGCGCCAACCGGCTTTCCGACTATGGCGACGTTTTCCTCGGCTGGGGCTCGGGCAGCGACGTCACCTATCGTTCGGCCTACAGCCTCTATTTCAACGGCGGCGCGACGCCGATCGGCGCGTTGACGCTGATCGCCGACCAGGGCGGCATCCAGCAGGGCAATGTCGCGTTCACCGCGAACTCGCTTACCGCCAGTGCGGTGCAGGACATCGATCTCGGCACGTCGGCCAACAACAGCATCGCGCGGCTCGGCAATATCGCCAGCAGCACGGGCGAGGTGCGGCTGCGCGTCGGCGCGAACAACCCGCTCGCCATCGACGGCACGATCAGCTCGGCGAGCCGCGTGATCTTCACGGCGCGGGGCGCGGTGTCGGGCAGCGGCAAATTCTCGACGCCCGGACTCTATCTGGGCCTGATCGAGGGCGGCACGGTCAATGTCGCGGGCAGCACCAACCTGCTCGAGCTCGGGGTGAGCAACGCCGATGCGACGGTCCGCGCCGATGACAGCCTGACGCTGAGCGGTGCCCTCGCGGCGAACGGCCACCGTCTTACGCTGATCGCCGGGACCGGAAGCATCACCCAGACCGGCGGCAGCTTCGTCGGTATGGGGTCGCTTAGCGCAACCGCGGCCGGCGATATCAGCCTGACGGCAGGTAACAGCTTCAGCGACGTGGAGGGCATCTCCACCAGCGGCGGGCACATCACGCTCAACGCGACCGGAGCACTCTCGGTCGCGCTCAACACCGCGGGGAACGCAGCTATTACTGCGGGCGGCGACCTTTCGTCGAACGGAATCACCGTCGACAGCCTGTCGGTGGAAGCCGGTCATATCGACCTGACCAACAGCGTCGACGTGAACAGCTTCACGCGACTGGCGGCCACCTATGGCGACGTCCTCGTCACCAACAATGGCGGCTTCACCGTCGCGGGCGACGTCACCACGAACAGGCCGGGCCTTCGCACGACCGATCTGCGCGCGAATGGCGGCGGAATCTCCCAGACCGCGGGTACGATCTCGGGCCATTATGTCAGCCTGCGCGGTGCCGGCGACCTGACCCAGAGCGGCACCGCACGTGTCGATTCCAACGCGGCCTATTTCAGCGGTGCCAACGTGCTGCTCGGCGGCGCGAACAGCCTGGTCAGCAGCGACACCGACATCGTCACGACGGGCAACCTCACGCTGCGCAATGCGGGTGCGATCGATCTGACCGCGATGGGCGGTTATACCGCCGGCGGCGTGCTGACGCTGACATCGGATACCGGTTCGATCACCGCAACCGACGCCGTTACCGCGTCGGCGCTGACCGCGCTGGCCGCGAACGGCGCGGTCTCGTTTGGCCATGCCGACAACCTCATTTCGGAGATACGCGGACTGAGCGCGAGCACCAATGCCACCGTGCGATCGCGAAATGGCGGCTTCACGCTGACCGGGGACATCGATGTCGGCGGCACGCTATCGCTGCACGCGGGGACCGGGATTAACCAGACTGGCGGCCGGATCCGGGCGACCTCGCTCGACGCACAACTCTATCAGACGATGACCACCGGCTCGGTCCTGCTCGGCGGCGCGAACGATGTCGACAATCTCTACGTCCTCGCCGCGTCGGGCGGAGGCAACGTCCTGTTTCGCGACACCGACGGCTTCCGCGTCACCTATGCGGTGATCGGCAACGGGGTCACGCTGACAAGCGACGCCGGCGCGATCACCCAGGCGAGCGGTTTCATGGACGGCGTCCAGGCGAGTCAGCTCACCGTCTCGGCGGCCGACGGGATCTCGCTCAACAACGAGTGGAACGGCATCCGCACGATCCTCGGCCTGACCAACACCGGCTCGGGCGGGATCGAGGTGGGCGGTCGCGGCGTCAACATGGTCCTCGCCGGCAATATCACCGCTGCCGGCCAGGCCGTCTTGCTCAACGCGCGCAATGCCAGCCTCACTCAGACCAGTGGTTCGATCGTCGCGGATTCGCTGAGCGCCCAGGCGCATACCGGCATCGCGCTCACCAGCACGACCAACAATGTCGCGCGCCTCGGCGTGATGGGTAACGGCACCAGCGGCGGTATCGCCTATACCGATGCTGACAGCTTCACGATCGCCGGGGCGATCGTCGCCGCGGGGCAGACGGTTTCGCTCAAGACGATCGACACCAGTTCCTTCGTCTCCCAGACCCCGACCAACAGCCTGCTCACCGTCGGAACGCTGAACCTCAGCGGTGGGCAGGGGTACAGCCTGACCGGCAACGGGACGACCTGGAACTACATCACCGCGCTCGGCAATATCGACACTGCCGTCTCGATCTATACCGACAGCAATATCGACCTGACCGGTACGATCGCGGCGCCCTATTTCGAGCTGTGGGCCCGGGGCAACGTCACCCAGAGCGGCGGCCGGATCGACCATGCCCTCACCGGCGATGTCTTCGAGATCCGCGCGGACCGGATCGCGCTGACCAGCACCACCAACCGGCTCGGCAAGGTCGATGCGCTGCTCACCTGGGGCACTGTTCCCGGCACCATCACCGCAGTTTCGACCGGCGACACCAAGTTCGGCGACGTCGTCGCCCGTGACGCGTCGCTGACCGTCACCGGCGGCAGCATCCTCGCCTACGGCAGCGACGGTCTCAATGTCGATACGCTGGCCGTATCGTCGGCCGGCACCATCTCTCTCGGCGGCCGCATCGGTGCGCTCGGCACCGTCACCGCGAACGGCGACACCGTGTTCCGTTCGTCGAGCAATCTCGCCTTCACCGATACCGTCAACATCGGCACCGGCCGCCTGATGCTGACATCGACCGGCGCGATCAGCCAGACCGGCGGCGGCATCACCGCGGGCGCGATCGATGTCAGCGCCGCGACCGGAATCGATCTCGGGCGGTCGAACAACATCGCCACGATCACCGGCCTGTCGACCACGAACGGCGATATCAGCTTCCGCAACTGGGCGAGCATCGCGCTGCCCGGCATCAGCGCGCCCGGCACCGTGACGCTGGTTTCCGAAAGCGGATCGGTCACCCAGAATATCGGCACCACCCTCCGTGCGAACCAGCTGAACGCCAGCGCGGCGACCTTCATCGAGCTGACGAACGCGAACCAGCTCGCCAGCCTGGGAACGCTCAACGCGGGCAGCACGATCGGCGTCACCAATCATGGCAGCTTCTCGCTCACCGGCGATATCCTGGCGAACTCGGTTACGCTCAGGTCCACCTTCGGCGCGATCAGCCAGACGGGTGGCGTGATCAGCGCATTGGATCTGACCGCCAGCGCCCAGAATGGCCTCAACTTTGGCGGCGCCAATAATGTCAGCGCGCTGCACGGGTTGAGCACGACATTCGGCGACATCGGTTTCCACAATCAGGGCAATATCGTCCTTTCGGATGTCCTCGCGCTGACCGGGTCGGTGACGCTGGTTTCGGACAGCGGGTCGATCACGCAAAGCGCGCTCACCACGATCACCGCGGAGCGGTTGAACGCCACCGCCCGGGACGGGATCACGCTCGGTCAGGACAACTCGATCCTCCGGACCGGCACGCTGAGCAACACCGGCACCGGCGGCATCCGGGTCAAGACGACCGGCAATCTCGACATCGCCGGCACCGTCACCGCGACGGGGCAGGCGGTGCGCTTCGACGTCGGCGGGGCATTGACCCAGAGCGTCGCGCTCGGCGCCTATGCGAACCTGACGATCAACGCCGGCACCGGCCTCTATCTCGACCAGGCGAACAATTTCGGCGCGACCCTTTTCTCGCTCTCCACCGGGAGCGGCGACATAACCGTGCGCAATGTCGGGAACCTGACGCTTCCCGCGCTCACCACGGCGGGCGGCACGATCCGCCTGATCTCCGATACCGGCACGATCGGCCAGACCGGAATATTCACCGCAAACACGCTGATCGCCAGCGCGCGCAGGGAAATCTCCCTCGGCGGGAACAATGTGATCACCAATGTCGGGGGACTGGTCAACACGACCGGCACGATCACGTTCAGGGATATCGATGGCTTCAACATCACCGGCGAAATTCGCGGGTCCACGACAACGGGTGAACGGGTCAACCTCACCGCGGGGGGCATGGGCGACATCGTCCAGACCGGCGGCGCGATCGTTGTGGACAGGCTCCGGGCGACCGCGGGCGGCAACCTGACGCTCGATAGCAGTGCGAATGCGTTCGTCAATGTCGAGGTGCTGAGTGCAGGCGGAGACATCCGGCTGCGAGCGCAGGACTCGTTCGTACTCGGCCATACACTGGACGCCGGCGGCAAGATGACGCTGACGTCGACGAACGGGTTCATCGGGACTGACCTCGGCTCGATCGGCCACGTCCGTGCGGATGCGCTCTACGTCAACGCCGCGACCGGCATCGACATCAACCTGCCCGGCAACATCACCCCCAAGGTCAGCCTGGTCACCGCGGCTGGCAACATCCGCTACACCAGTCAGGGCGCGCTCGAATTCCTTGCGCTGAAAACCCCGGACCGTGCGATCGTCAGCGCCGAGGCCCTGACCCAGAGCGGCGCAATCGATGTCGGCTCGCTCGACGCGCTGGCGGGGAACATCCGCCTCGACATGGCTGGCAACCGGATCGGCAGCATCTACTTCGCCATGGCCACCGGCGGCGATCTCGTCATCACGGATCAAGACGGTTTCGACATCGCCGGCAACCTCAACGCGTCCGGGACGATCAGCCTGACGGCAGGCGGCACCGGATCGATCACTCAGTCGGGTGGCATCATCACCGCGCCGACCGTCTCGCTGGTCGCGGGCGGCGACATCACGCTCGACCGCGCCAATGCCGCGGGGGTGTACAATGCCCGCTCGGGGATCGGCGGCACGATCACGCTGCGCAACGCCGGAAATCTGACGGTCAATGCGATCACCGCACAGAACGGCACCGTCAATCTGACCTCCAACACCGGCTCGGTGGGGCAGTTGATCGTCCCCAGCAATTCGATCTGGGCCGGCAAGCTCAACGTCAACGCAGCGACCGACATCGATCTCGCCGCGCAGAACATCACCGGGCTGCTCGGCAATCTGACCGCTGGCGGATCGATCCGCTACAACAGCTTCGGGACGCTGGGGCTGGACGGCGATATCCGTGCGGGCGGCGGGGTGACGTTCGGCATCCAGGGCTATCTCGGCCAATATTCGGGGACGATCACCGCCAGCCATCTCGACGTCACCGCGACCGGGATCGCGCTGATCGGCGAGAACGATATTGGCTCGACCACCGCCAGCCGCTTCTCGGCCAGCGACGACATCACCTTCCGCTCTATCAATTCGATCCTGCTCGGGGCGACCAGCACGACGGGGCTGCTCTCGCTTACCTCGGACAGTGGCGATATCCGCCAGAGCGCGGCGTTCAGCGCCGGGCGGTTCGACGCGATCGCCGCGGGCGACATCGTTCTCGAACAGCTCAACACGCTGAACACGGTCTACGACGTCACGGCGGGCGGCGTGTTCAGCCTGCGCACCACCGGCGCGCTCGAGCTCGACGGGCGGATCGCCGCCGACGATCGGGTGACGTTCAACACCGGCGGCGGCCTGACCCAGATCGGCAACACCGTCATCGTCACCGACCGGCTGGAGGCGACGGCCGGAACCGCGACCGCGACCGGCATCCGCCTGCTCAACCATAATCGCGTCGGCGCGGTCAGCCTCGACGCCAGCGGCAACGACATCCGCTTTCGCAACACCGGCAATATCGCGATCAACGCGATCAATTCGCCGACCGGAACGGTCGAGCTGATCGCGAACCTCGGCAAGATCACGCAACAGGCCAGCGGCGGGCTCGTCGCCGGCTCGCTGATCCTCAACGCGGCCAATGGCGTCGAGCTGTACAATAGCGACAACCAGATCGCGCGCCTCGACGTGATCAGCCGTGGAGACGTGTCGATCCTTACCGGCGGCAGCGGCTGGGGCGGCCTGCTGACGGTCGACCGGATCGACGCCGCTGGCAAGGCGGTATCCCTCGCCAACTATGTGGCGGGAACGACCGGCGGAAACATCACCGCCGCGTCGCTGACCGTGTTCTCCGCCGGCGACACGGACCTCGGCACGATCAACGACATCGCCGGAAACGTCGCCCTGACGGGCCGGAACATCACATTCACCAATCTCGGCGACCTTGTCATCGACCGGGTGATGTCGCCCGTCGGCAACGCCGTGCTGCGCAGCGAGGAAGGCGCGATCAGCCCCACCGGGTCGGCGCTTATCGATACGGTCGGGCTCACCGCCTATGGCCGTGACGGCGTCACCCTCGCGGGCGGGATCAAGCGGATCGACGGGCTGTCGGCGGGTGCCGGAGCGGACGTCGAGATCGTGTCCGATCGGGCGCTCGCGCTGGCCGGCGATATTACCGCACGCAATGTCCTGCTGCGTTCCAACATATCACCGAACGTGGTCACCCCTGCCGGCGGATCGATCACCCAGACCGGCGGCGTCATCACCGCGGATCTGTTCCGGGGCAGCGCCTATGGCGCGATCGACCTGCGCCTCGGCAACCAGATCGCGACGCTGGGCGACGTCTGGTCCTTCCACGGCGGCATCAGCATCACCTCGGATCGTGCGCTCGACCTCACCGGCGCGCTCACCGCGACCAGCGGCGACGTCGTCCTCGATGCCGCGTCGATCGGCCAGAGTGCCGGATCTATCGAAGCGCTCGGCCTGCGTGCCCGTGCGGCGGGCGCGATCAGCCTCGACGCGGCGAACCTGATCTCGGCGACCGGGACCGTCACGTTCGATGCGGGCGCGGACATCGCGTTCCGCAACGATGGCGGCTTCACCTTGGGCATGGTCGACACGCCGGGGGCGGTGACGCTCACCTCACTCAACGGCTCGATCGGCCAGGCGGTATCGACGCGCATCGGTGCGAGCCGGCTGTCGATCAGCGCGGCGAATGGCGGGATCGCGCTCAACGAGGCGAACCTCGTTCATACGCTCGGCGGTCTGGACGCGGGTGGCAACATCGTTTTCCGTAACACCGGCGATTTCGTGCTGGATGGCGATATCGCCGCTGCGGGGCACCAGGTGGAACTGTGGTCGGACACTGGCGCGATCACCCAGCTTTCGGGTGCGATCTCCGCTCTGGATCTCGGTCTCGACGCCGCTGGCTCGATCACGCTGAGCGGCGCGAACAATGTGACCAACCTGCGCAATGTGCTCTCGGGCGGCAACATCCTCTTCCGCAATGCCGGTGCGCTGATGCTGTGGGGCGACGTCACTGGCGACACGGTGACGCTCAGCACCGATAGCGGCTCGCTGCTCCAGATGCTGTTCACCAGCGGCATCATCACCGCCAACCGGCTCAACGCCAGCGCGGGCGGCGCGCTCAACTTCAACCATGCGAACCGCGTGACCGAGTTGGGCGACTATGCCTCGGGCTCTGGCGTCGTCGGCTTCACCAACGATGGCGGATTCGCGCTCGTCGGCAATGTGTCGGGCGACGAACTTGTTCTCCAGTCGCTGACCGGCGGGATCACCCAGAGCGCCGGCAGTATCGATGTCGGTTCGATCAATGCGAGCGCCGCCGGATCGATCCTGCTGAACCGCGCCAACCAGGTCGCGGCGGTCGGTACCGTTCGGCTCGTTTCCAACGCCGGCGACGTCACCTTCCGCGCGCTCGGCGGCTTCACGCTCGACTTCGGCTTCGCGGCCGGGACGTTCGACGTCACCTCCGACAATGGCAACATCGGCCAGAGCGGCGTGATCACCGCGAACCGGCTTAACGCGCGCGCAGGTGGCAGCATCACGCTGACCGGCGACAACGCCGTCGCGGGTCTCGGCATGCTGACAGCCGCGGGCGATATCGCCTTCACTGCGGCGGGTGATTTGCTGCTCACCGACGCGATCGACGCGGACGGCAATGTCTCGCTGGTCGCCAGTGCCGGCCTAATCACCCAGAGCGGCGGCACGATCACCGCTGCCTCGCTCGACATCTCGGCGAACGGCAACGTCGCACTAGGCAGCGCGAACACGGTGAGCGCCTTTGCCGGGACGAGCGCCAGCGGGAACATCATCCTCCGCAACACCGGCGGCATCAGCCTTGGCGCAGTCACGCTTGGCGGTGCTTTCGGGCTGACCCTGGACGCGGGTGCGGTGACCCAAACCGGCGATCTGCGTGCCGCGAACGGGCTCTCGATCACCGCGCATGACGGGATCGCGCTGACGCGCGCGGGCAATGCGAACCAGGGGCCGCTCAGCCTGACCAACCTCGGCACGGGCGGCATCGCCTATACCGACAGCGGCGCTATTGCGATCGCCTCGATCGCGGCGGCGGGGCAGGCGGTCACGCTGAACGCGGGCGGCGCTATCAGCCAGACCGGCGGGATCGAAGCGGCGCTGCTCAACCTGACGACGGCCGGCAACGTCATGCTCGCCAATGCCGCGGGTAACCGGATCGATGCGCTTGGCACGGTGGACGTCGGTCAGATGACGCTGGCGACGGCGGGCGGCCTCGATCTCGCGGGATCGATCGCAGCCAGCACCAGCCTGACGCTGACGGTGGGCGGCCGCCTCACGCAGAGCGGCGGCCTGGTCACCACTCCGTGGCTCACGCTTGGGACGGCCGACGGCATCGATCTTGGCAGCATCAACCAGGTCGATAACCTCACCGCGACCAACGGCAGCACCGGCGATATCCGTTTCGTCAACGGCCGCTCGATGCTGGTGAGCAACCTGCGCTCGGAACAGGGCGACCTCTCGTTGCGCCTGACCGCAGGGCAGCTCACGCTCGGTGGCACGATCTTCAGCCTTGGCAATATGGCTATCCACGCCGCCAGCGGTATTGCCGGTGCGGCCAGCATCGAATCGCAAAAGAGCGTGCGCGTGACGAGCGGCGGCTCGATCGAGCTGGCATCGGTTGTCGGCCGTGACGACATCCTGATCGACGCCACGGGCGACGTGAAGGTGGCGGAACTCCTCCATCTCGCGGGGGCCGCGGACGCTGCGGGGAACGGCTACAACATCGATATTCTGGGCAACAACGCCACGCTCGGGGCGAGCAATCGGGCAAGCTTGGCCGGCACGGACCGGCTCTATGTCGAGGCCGGTGCGACCGTGCGGATCGGCGCGCGCGCGGGCAATGCGACGCTCAATCTCGCGACGATGAACCACGGCGTGTCGATCGCGGCGAGCGGCGGTGTCAGCGCCTATGGCTATGACGGCCTGAATCTCGTCAATGTCTCGGGCACGAATGTCAGCCTGAGCGCGACCGCAGGCGGCATCGGCGCGGATCGCGTCGATGTGGCGGGCAACTACACGCTCGACGGCCCGGCTTTCTACCGCAATGCGCTGCTGCCGACGGGCGCGCGCGCGGGCGCCTGGACGCTGACCAGCACGGGCGATGTCGATCTTCAGGGCCAGACGGCGGAGTATGGCGGCGGCATCGACTTCACGGCCGATGGTACGGTGTGGAACGGCAGCGTCCGTTCGCTCGACGGGGCGGTCTCGATTTCCGCAGGGGCACTCGATCTCTATGGGATTTCGGCGGCGACCGGGGTCGATGTGGATACCGTCGGGGCGCTCAGCCTCTTCACCGCCGGTACGACGACAGGCGGTCTCAGCCTCACCGGGAGCTCGGTTTTCGTCGCAGGGGTGCTCGATGCAGCAGGCGACATCACCGTCGATGCCGTGAGTGGCGACGCCGTGATCGGCTATGCCGCTACGATGCGCAGCATCGCGGTTTCCGCCTCGGGCAATGCGACGCTGCGCCAGGCGAACCTCAACGGCGCAACCGGCGACCTGACGATCAGCGCGGGCGGCAATGCGACGCTGGGCGAGGACGATGCGATGTCGGGCATCGGCACCGACCGCTGGTTCGAGCGCGCGGCCGGTTCGACCGGCACGGCGACCGTCACCGGCGGCGCCGGGGTCGCGATCAATCTCCAGCGTTCGGCGAAGCTCGACAGCATCAGCGGCCGGCGGGTCGAGGTGAACGTCGCGACCGGTGACCTGGCGATCGGCCAGCTCACCGCGCTGACCGAGAGTGCGCAGGTCAATGTCGAGGGTGGCTCGCTCGTCATCGCCAACGCTACGGCCACCGGAAGCAGGCTCGACCTCTACGCCGATGGCGACCTGACGGTTCTCAACGGCGCGAACGGGTTCGAAACCTATCTGACCGCAGGCGGCCTGCTCGACACGCGCACGGCCACCGTCAACGGCGCCAGCTATGTCGAGCTGGCCGGGGGCGAGATCCGCGCGAGCGCAATCACCTCGGGCGGCGATATCGACGTGCGCAGCACGACCGGCGCGATCGATGTCGACAGCGTGTATTCGACCGGCGGCAACGCGATCTTCAACGCCCATGCCGACCTCAATCTGCGCACGGTCACTGCCAATGGCGGCCAGCTTCAGGCAGGCGGCAACGCCACCGTGCGCGCGATCAGCGCGGCGGATGGCTTTGCGCTGGTTGCGCTGGGCAATGTCACGCTCGGCGCCGATACGGCCGCGCTGATCGCCGGTGACAATCTGCTGCTGACCGGCGGCAGCCTCAGCGGCTGCGCCTGCGGATCGGGCGGTGCGACGCTGATCTCGCTGAACGGAAGCGTGAACGTCAATCTCCAGTCGGCGACAGGCGTGTTCGACACGATCGCCGCGGCGATCAATGGCGACGCCAGTGTCCATGTCGCGACCGGCGATCTCGGGATCGGCGACCTTGCGGGCCACAATATCGCAGTCACCTTGCCCGGCGGCACGCTGACCGTGATGAATCCGGTGAGCAGCGGCGGCAACTACACACTGACCGCACGCGACTTTGGCGGCAACGCGCTCCTGCCGACCTTGATGGGCGGCGCGACCAAGCTCAACAATGTGACGATCACCGACACCGAAGGCGATCTTGCCGCGGGCGGAACACTGGTCGCGGCGGGCGATATCCGGGTCAGCTCGGTCGGCAACATCACCGGCGCCCTCGCGCTGCTCGCCGATCGCGATGTCGATGTGAGTGCCCGCGCGATCCGGCTCGGTGACGTGACTGGCCGCGATCTCGTCCTCAACGCGTCGGCGGGCGCGATCGATGTCGTCGGTACGGTGACGATCGGGCGGAACTACACGCTCACCGGTACCGGCTTCCTCGGCAATGCGCTGGCCATGACCGGCGCACGCGCGGGTGACCTGCTCGCGACCGACATGGCGGGCGATTTCGACTATGCCACGCTCGACCTCGGCTTCGCCGGCCGTGCCGCGCTTCGGGCGAATGGCGGCGCGATCCGCGGTGGGGACATTTCGACGCTGGGCAACCTCAGCCTTTCGGCCGCCGGCGTCGAAGCCGGCACGCTCCGCTCGGATCAGGGCGGTGTCGATGTCGACAGCAGCGCCGGTGTCGTTCTTGCCGGCATCCGTGCGAGCAATGCGATCGAAGTGCGCGCCATGGGCAATCTTGCCCTTGGCAGCGCCGAGCTGAGCGGCACGGGCGTCAATTCCTTCACCCTCACCGCTGGCGGCGACCTGGTGTTCGGCGCTGCCGATGCCGCGTCGATCGGCGGTGGCAATGTCTTCACCAGCGCGGGCAGCGGGCTGACCGGCAGCGGCGTGCAGGCGGATGGCGCGATCACGATCAACCTCGATCGTTCGGCTGCCCTCACCGGTATCGACGGCGGCACGCTGGAGCTGACCGTTCGGAACGGCGATCTGACGATCGGCAACATCCGGACGGTCGGAATGCTCGCGGTCAGCGGGCCGACCGGTCAGCTCTCGATTGGCGATATCGAGACCAGCGCGGGCCATATCGACATCGCAGGGCAGGGCGACGTCTCGACCGGAGCCGTCAGCGGGCGCTTCGTCGTCAATGTCGGCTCGAGCGGCGGCAGCCTGACGTTCCGCAAGATCACTGGCGGCGAGGTGACGCTCGCGGCGGGGGGTGGGATCACCGCCACCGGCGCAGATGCCGGCATCTTCGCCGATACGCTTGCGTTGACCGCAGGCGGTGATGTCGATCTCGCGACCAACGGTGCGGGGTCGCGGATCGGACGTCTGGGGGCCGTCACCGTCGCCAATGGCGGCTTCGTGCTCCACAATCTGCAGGATCTGAACCTCTACGGCGCGATCGATGTCAGTGACGGCATTCTCGACCTGCGGGTGGCGGGGGCGCTCAGCCAGAATGGCGGCACCATCGGCGCACAACGTCTTGTCGGTGACATTGCGGGCTTTGCGCGGCTCGACGGGGATAACCAGATCGGATCGATCGGTGACTTCAGCGCTGCCGGGCTGCTGTTCAACAATGCGGCCGCACTCGGGATCGACGGCCTTGTGGATGGCGGCGTGGGCAGCGTGACGATCCGTGCGCGTGGCGCCATGACCATCGGCGCGACCGGCTCGGTGCGCTCGGCGTCGGCGGGCGATGCGATCACGCTGGCTTCGGACGGCCTGTTCCGCAACCTTGCAGGCGGGAACGCGCTCACCGCCCAGAACGGCCGCTGGCTGGTCTACTCACAGGCAGCTGGCAATCCGGGCGCCTCGGATCCTGCGAACGCGTTCGGCGGGCTGGCGGGCCGGAGCTTCTATGGCGCGGCCTATGACTTCGGGAGCGGCACCTTCGCGACCGCGCCGGGTGCGGGCAACCGCTTCGTCTATGGCTATCGCCCGGTGCTGACGGTGCTGCCGAACGGCCTGACGGTCACCTATGACGGCCAGGTGCCGGTACTCAGCGCCAGCATCACCGGCCTCGTCAACGGCGACAGCGCCGCCGATGCCTGGTCGGGCAGCGCAGGCCTGTCCGGCGCGAGCCGCAATGCGGGAACCTACACCATCGCCGCAAGCCTCGGCACGCTGGCTTCGGACATGAACTATGATTTCGCGTTCGGTACCGGCACGCTCCGGATCGATCCGCGCGCGATCACCGCGACGCTGGCGGCGAACGGCAAGATCTATGACGGCGCGACGGCCGCCACCGGGACGCTGTCGCTGAACGGCGTGCTGGGAAGCGATCAGGTCGGTGTCGCGGGCAACCTCGCCTTCGGCGACAAGAACGCAGCTACCGGCAAGACCGTGACCGCCAGCGGCATTAGCCTGACGGGAACGGACGCCGGGAACTACACGGTCAATGCCACCGCGACGGCGCTTGCCGACATCCTCGCCCGCGCGATCACCGCGACGCTGGCGGCGAACGGCAAGATCTATGACGGCACGACTGCCGCGACGGGCGCGCTGTCGCTGAGTGGCGTGCTCGAGAATGATCGCGTCAGCGCCAACGGCAGCTACGCGTTCGGTGACAAGAATGCCGGTACGGGCAAGACCGTCACGGCAAGCGGGATCACGCTTTCGGGCGCGGAGGCGGGCAACTACACCGTCAATGCGACCGCGACTGCGTTCGCCGACATCCTTGCGCGTGCGATCACCGCGACACTGGCTGCGAACGGCAAGACCTATGATGGCACGACGGCCGCCACAGGTGCGCTGTCGCTCGGCGGGGTATTGGCCGGCGACCAGGTCGATGTTGCGGGCAATCTTGCCTTCGCCGACAAGAACGCGGGTACGGGCAAGACCGTCACGGCGAGCGGGATCGCGCTCTCGGGTGCGGACGCGGGCAACTACACGGTCAATGCGACCGCAACCGCGTTCGCCGACATTCTTGCGCGCGCGATCACCGCGACACTGGTGGCGAACGGCAAGACCTATGACGGCACCACGGCTGCGACGGGCGCGCTGTCGCTGAACGGCGTAGTGGCGGGTGACGCGGTCGGTGCGAGCGGCATTCTTACCTTTGGCGACAAGAATGCGGGCCGTGGCAAGACCGTGACCGCCAACGGCATCACCCTCTCGGGAGCGGATGCGGGCAATTACACGGTCAATACCACCACGACCGCGTTTGCCGATATCCTTGCGCGCACGATCACCGCGACGCTGGTGGCGAACGGCAGGATCTATGACGGCACGACAACGGCCACCGGCACGCTCTCGCTGAACGGTGTGGTCGCGGGCGACCAGGTCGGCGTCGCGGGCAACCTTGCCTTTTCGAACAAGAACGCGGGTGCCGGCAAGACCGTGACCGCCAGTGGCATTGGCCTGTCGGGTACAGATGCGGGGAACTACACGGTCAATGCGACCGCGACTGCCTTCGCCGACATCCTGGCGCGCGCGATCACAGCCACAGCCGCAGCCGACAGCCGTCTCTATGATGGGACCGTCTCCACCACGGGCCGGGTCACGCTCAACGGTGTGCTCGCGGGGGACAATGTCTCGGCTTCCGCAAGCTATGCCTTCGCCGATCCCAATGCGGGAGCGGGCCGGGCCGTGTCGGTGAACGGGCTGACGCTCGCCGGTGCCGACGCCGGCAACTATACGGTCGCGTTGAGCCCCGGTGCGGTTCTCGCCGACATTCTCCGCCGCCCGGTGACCGTTGCCGCCGACGAGCTCGCCAAGCTCTATGGCCAGCGCGATCCCGCCTTCACCTGGCGGATCGTCAGCGGATCGCTGGTCGGCGGCGATGCGTTCACGGGTGCGTTGGAGCGGGCGCCGGGCGAGCAGGCCGGCACCTATCTGATCGGGCGGGGAAGCCTCGCGCTCTCGCCCAACTATACGCTGACCCTGGTTCCCGGGAGCCTGACCATCCGCTTCACCCAGTCGGGCGCGGATTCGACCGATGCGCTCAAGCGGCGGAATACGCCCATCGGCTTCTCGCTCTACGAAGATCCTTCCGCCGGCCTCAGGGGCGACGCGGTGGACGAGGAATAGAACCAGTCCCCGGAATTTGGACGAAACGGCATTTCGAGAGGTAGTTATGACGAATGCACCGACCCCCCAGCTGCCCTTGCTCTACAAGGAGCTGGTGGCGCTCAACAGCCGTCAGCATGGCGGCTGGCGCAGCCGGACCACGGAGAAGGCGACCTGGCTGGCGAACCAGCATGCGATTCCGCTGACCGTGGACGAGTTCGCACAGGCGCAGCGGCATTTTCCGATCATCTTCGCGGCCGGCCCCAACCCGGTGCCGCTGGCGCTGATGGGGCTCAATGAAGGGGTCAATGTGTTTGTCGGCGACGACGGCGCGTTCCTGGATCAGGTCTATATTCCAGCCTATGCGCGGCGCTATCCGTTCCTGCTGGCGCGGTTGTCGGGGGAGAATGGCGACCTGTCGCTGTGTCTCGATCCGACGACCGACCTGGTGGGCGAGTTTGTCGACGGCATGCCGCTGTTCGAGGACGACAATCTGAGCGAATCCTGCAAGGCGGCGCTCGACTTCTGCGAGCAGTTCGAGATTTCGGGCCAGAAGACCGAACACTTCGTGGCGCAGCTCGAGAAGCACGCGCTGCTGATCGACGGTGAGGTCACGATCCATATCCCGGGGGAGGCGAAGCCCTTTGTCTATCGGGGGTTCCGGATGGTGGACGAAGCGCGGTTGCGTGAGGTCGATGCCGCAGTGCTGAGCGCGTGGATCGAGAACGGCATGCTCCCGCTGATCTACTTCCATCTCGCGTCGCTGCCGCTGATGCGCGACATTCTTGCGCGCCAGATCCAGTCCGGCAGCGCATCTGCTTCGACTCCCGCCACCGGGAAGGCAGCGGTGAAGGCACGGAACCCGAACGGCGTCACGCACTGAGCGGACTCCGCGCCGGGACGTTCTAGGCGATGCCGAAGGTCCATCCCTCGGTTCGTGCGATCTCGGGGGTGAGCGCGGGCGGGCGCCACAGATCGGCGCGGCGCGCATTGGCGCGCAGCCAGGCGGCGGTGAGGATCGCGTCGGTCGAATGGTCGTCGTAACGGGCGAGCGTCGCATGCGGCCGCGAACCCAGCGCGGCGAGGGCCGCATCGAGCGCAGTACCGTCGCGCAGCTTGGAGCGGCCCTTGGGCAGCCCGGCGGCGCGCGCGGCAATGGCGGTGTAGATTTCGACCACCGTCGCGCCCGCGGAGGGCACCGTATCGAACGGCCAGATCGCGAGCTTGCCATCGAGCGCGTGGAGCAGACGCATCCCGGCGAAGCTGGCCTTGGCGACCTGCGCCGCCCCGATCGCGTCGTAGACGGTCGTCACCTTGCCACCGCCGCTGGCGTTGAAATGCTGCTCGCAGCGGCGGAAATGGATGAAGTCCGCCTTCGGACCATCCGCGGCCCCGAGGTAGAAATGACGGCCGCGGCGGGCCTCGAGGAACGAGGCCGCGCCCAGATCCTCGTCATCGCTCTGCGCATCGATCCAGGCCCAGAAGATGCGGGCGCCGGTCGCGCTGCTCTCACCTGGAAGATAGGCGCCGCGGTCGAGGATCGGCGCGCAGAAGCTCATGTCGAAGCCGATCAGCAGCGGCTCGGCGGCGCGCGCGAGGAGCCAATCGCGGACCCCGGCGCGCGACCAGTGGCGGCCGGGCGGCCGAACCAGTTCGGGTGCGGCGTCGCCCGCCTCGCACATCGCGAGCGCGATGCCGGGATGGCTGCGGCCCTTGGCGCCCGACCAGTCGATCGCGGCGAAGCGGGTGAAATGCGCGCCGTCCATGTTCAGAGGCGGTCGCCGAATGCCTTGCGCTGGGCGGGCCTGGCGCGGTCCCACCAGGCGCGCTGGATATAGAGCTCGATCCGGTCGCGCGCGCCGGTGCCGTAACGGACGAGCAGCATCGGATAGTTGCGGTAATGATCGGTCTGCCAGAAGGTCTCCGGATCGGTCTCGAACAGCATTTCCTTCTCGGGCTGGGTCACGGCGAGCGCGAAGCTGCCCGCCTCGCGGCCCGGAGACATGAAGCCCTTGCCGTTGATCTTGGGGCAGGGATTTCCCCACCACGACGCCATCTCCACATCCGGGAGCGAGAGGGCGTAGGCGCAGGCTTGTTCCCAGTCTTTCATGGCCAGCTCTTCACTCCACCGCCTTCAGCACCTCCGCGACGAAGCGGGGTGCGTCGAAGGCGTTGCCCGCCTGATCCTCGCCGCGGCGGACGACGACGAGCCGCGCCGAGGGGATGACGAAGATCGACTGGCCGCGATTGCCCTGCGCGGCGTAGCTGCCTTCGGGCAGGCCCTGTTTCGGACCGAACAGCCACAGGGTCGCACCATAGCCGGGACCGGTGGCAGGCTGGGGTCCGCTCGGCGTGGTCATGTACTTCATCCAGCCTTCGGGAAGGATGCGCTTGCCCTGCCACACGCCGTCATTGCGCCAGAACTCGCCCAGCCGTGCGAAGTCGCGCGCGGTGGACCAGACCTGCGAGGACAGGACGAAATTATTCTGCCAGTCGATGCCCGCGGTCGTGTGCTGCATGCCGAGCGGGCGGAACAGCCGGTCGCCGGGGAAATGAAGATAGGCATTGTCGTCCGCCAGCGACGCACGCAGCGCGCGGATGGCGATCATCGTATCGTTATTGGCGTAGCGGAACATGCTGCCGGGCGGCGCGACCAGCGGCCATGCCACCGCCTGTTCGGTCACGCTGGTGCCACCGAAATAGATCGCGTCGGTGCGGTTGCCCGCGGTGTCGCTGCCCAGGCCCGAGGCCATGCGCAGCAACTGATCGAGCGTGACCGCCGCGCGCGGATCGCCATATTGACGCCATTCGGGGATCGTCGCGGGCTTCATGGGGTCGAGCTTGCCGTCGGCGACGGCGATGCCGACCAGCGTGCCGGCGATGCTCTTGGCGACCGACCAGGTGCGGTTGGGCACCAGCGGACCGAAGCCGTCGGCATAGCGTTCGGCGATGACCTTGCCGTCGCGGAGCACGACGACGCCCGTGCTGCGACCTTTCGAGACCGCCGGATCGAACGCCGCGGCAACCGCTGCGTCCAGCGCTTTCGACGGCTTGGGGGCAATACCGCCGTCACCTATCGGCCAGGCGCGCGGATCGGCGGGCAGGGGGATCGAAGGGTTGGCATGATGCGCCGGGGGCAGCACGCGCTTGCCGCCGATCGGCGCGAGGGCGCATCCGAAATGCGGAACGCGATAGGCCAGGCGCGGCGGCATGTTTGGCGCGAAGGGGACGCTGACGCTGCGGTCCTGCGCGTTGCTGGTGGCGGGCAGCTCGGCGACCAGCGCCTCATATTCGGGATAGATGCCGGTCAGTTCCAGCGCCGCGACCTGTTCGGGCGTGCGGCCGCCGCCGAACTGGCCCTCGCACAGGGTCAGCGCCTTGTAGCCCGCGGCGATGGCACGCTGATGCGGGGTGAGCTCTCTGTGCTGCTGGGCGGCGGCAGGCGCGGCGAACGCGACTACCGCGAGCAGACAGGCTGACAAACTTGACTCACAAACTTGACGGAATCGGGATGTTTTCACGGGCTGTGTGTCAAGCGGGGCTGAGGGTCGAAATGCGGCGGGCAGGATGGGTCCGGTCATCGGCCGATGAGAGCAGATGAACTCCAACATTGAAAGGGTCGGGACGCTATTCGCCCTTCATCGCCCGCCGCCGTTCGTCCCACCAGGCCATGCGCTCGGCGATGCGCTTCTCCACGCCGCGATCTGTCGGCGTGTAGAAGGTCTGGGGCTCCATTTCCTCGGGCCAGTAATTGTCGCCGGAGAAGCCGCCCTCGGCATCATGGTCGTAGGTATAGCCCTTGCCGTAGCCGATCTCCTTCATCAGCCGGGTCGGGGCGTTGAGGATGTTCTGCGGCGGCATCAGGCTGCCGGTTTCCTTCGCGCTCTTCCACGCCGCCTTCTGTGCCACATAGGCGGCGTTCGATTTGGGCGCGGTGGCGAGGTAGAGGCAGGCCTGCGCGATCGCCAGCTCACCCTCGGGCGAGCCGAGGAACTCATAGGTATCCTTGGCGGCGAGGCATTGGGTGACCGCATTGGGATCGGCAAGGCCGATATCCTCGACCGCCATGCGGATCAGGCGGCGGATCAAATAGAGCGGCTCCTCGCCTGCGGTCAGCATCCGCGCGAGATAGTAGAGCGCCGCCTGCGGATCGCTGCCGCGTACCGATTTGTGGAGCGCGGAGATGAGGTTGTAATGCCCCTCGCGATCCTTGTCGTAGACCGCGACGCGACGCTGGAGGAAGTCGCCGAGCGCGGCCGGGTCGAGCGGCGCCTCGAATGTGACCGAGAACAGGGTTTCGGCCTGATTGAGCAGGAAGCGGCCGTCGCCATCGGCGCTGGCGACCAGCGCGTCGCGTGCTTCCGGCGTGAGAGGCAGGGGGCGTTCCTCCATCGCCTCGGCGCGGTCGAGCAACAGGGTGAGCGCGGCGTGGTCGAGGCGGCGGAGGATGAGGACCTGCGCGCGGCTGAGCAATGCGGCGTTGAGCTCGAAGCTGGGATTTTCGGTGGTCGCGCCGACCAGCGTGACGGTGCCGTCCTCGACAAAGGGGAGGAAACCGTCCTGCTGCGAGCGGTTGAAGCGGTGGATCTCGTCCACGAACAATAACGTGCGCTTGCCGAGCCGGGCATGTTCCCTGGCTTCGGCGAACACCTTCTTGAGATCGGCGACACCCGAGAAGACCGCGCTGATCGCGACGAAACGCAGACCGACCGCATCGGCGAGCAGGCGCGCGGTGGTGGTCTTGCCGGTGCCGGGCGGCCCCCACAGGATGATCGACGACAGCCTGCCCGCGGCGACCATGCGGCCGATCGCGCCCTCCGGGCCGGTCAGATGATCCTGGCCGACGACATCCTCCAGCTGCTGCGGGCGCAGACGGTCGGCGAGGGGGCCGCCGGTGGCGGTTTCGTCAGGAGAGGTGGCGGACTGAAGCCCGCCGAACAGATCGGCCATGCGGAACGATATAGGAACTAGCGCAAATTTCGCGAAGGGGGTTGTACGATGCATTCTAAGATATATCTTAAGCGCATCACGACTCGAATATGAAAGGTTCAACAATGTTTCGAGGAAATCATCATCGCGGCTGCGGGCCGCGGGGAGAGATGCACTTCGGCGGCGGCTTCGGCCCGCGCGGGCGGCGCCAATGGGGTCCGTTCACCGTGGAATGGGATGTGCGCGGCGAGGGGCAGGGCGGCGGCCGTGGGCGCCGGCGCATGTTCCAGGGCGACGAACTGCGGCTCGTGCTGCTCAAGCTGATCGAGGAAGCGCCGCGCCACGGCTATGACCTGATCCGCGAGATCGAGGAGCGCACCGGCGGCGCCTATGCGCCCAGCCCGGGCGTAGTCTATCCGACGCTGACCATGCTCGCCGACATGGAGCTGATCGCCGAGCAGGCGAGCGACGACGCCAAGAAGGTGTTCGCGATCACCACCGCCGGCCAGGCCCATTTGACCGAGCGCGAGGAAGAGGTCGAGGCGCTGATGCAGCGGCTGACCGAGATCGGGACGATGCGCTCGCGCAGCCATGGCAGCCCGGTGCGGCGTGCGATGGGCAATCTCCGCCAGGTGCTCCAGCATCGGCTGGGCGATGGCGAGGTGAGCCAGGAGACCCTACATGCGGTCGCCGACCTGATCGACGAGGCGGCGCGCAAGATCGAGAGGCTGTAAATGAGCGTAACCGCGAACGGATTTGCGAAGACGGAGAAGGCGAGCCGCTATCTCCAGCAGCTGTGCAAGCATTGGGA
>Ga0247823_10000550_pt1 | contig 31430 bp, 29 predicted proteins | sample 13C_PalmiticAcid_2_FD_192426 | JGI IMG/M metagenome (GOLD analysis project Ga0247823, IMG submission 192426) | Soil microbial communities from agricultural site in Penn Yan, New York, United States - 13C_PalmiticAcid_Day30 | ecosystem: Environmental > Terrestrial > Soil > Agricultural land...
CGCCATTCGAGCTTGCGCCCGTTCACGGTGACGCTGTGCGCCTTGTCCGCTGTGGTATCCGCCGCGATGGCGACGAGGATCTGCCGCCCGCCCGCGAGCGAGATGGTCGCGATGCGCGCGCCGCCGGTTTCGGCCATGGCAAGGCCGGTCACCGCGCTGCGGCTGTTGGTCGTGATCTCGGTCGCGGCGTCGTAGCGGCCATGGGGCTCGATCAGGCTCACGAACGCGGCGTCGCCCGCGCCCTCGACCCGCTGGATCACCACCGGCTCGCGCCGCAGGTTGAAGCGCGGATCGTTGGCGCCGCTTTCGGCGAGGATCACCTGCGCGCCCGCCGTCGCCATGCGATAGGTGTAGAAGCGGCCGTCGTTGATCCAGGTGACGCGGCCCTGCCCGTTCGTCAGCGGCGCGGTCGCATCGACCCAGAGGTGCTGATAGCCGTTCGCCTTGCCCAGCACCGGCCGCGCCGCGACGTTCGACGCCAGCTTCAAATCGGTGTCGATGACGTGCCCGGCAAAGTGCAGCGGCAGGTCGTAGGTCGCCCTGGCGGCGTTCTTGACGGTGAGCAGGTCGAGCACCAAAGGCACGCCCTTGCCCATCTCAAGCTGCACCAGCGCGCGGCGGAAACTGACGCCGGGATAGGCGCCGGTCATCTCGCCGATCGACCAGCGGGCCGGCCCCTCGCCCTGGAACGCGAGCTGCACCGGAGACACCGCCTCAGCGGGCTTCAACTTCGTCTCGAAATGGCTGGTCTCGTTCACCACCAGCGTGTTGTGGGCGATCGTCTGCTGCGCCCAGCTGTCATTCTCGGGGAGGTAGCGCCCGCCGTCCTTGGCCTCGATGTTGAGGAACCGCGCCGCGCCGTAATCGGTCACGATGGCGTTGCCATTGTCGTAGAGCAGCCAGTTGAGCTTGTCGAAATGGCCATGGCCCATGCCCTGAGCGGTGTTCTTGGCGACGACGACCTGCGCCTTGTCTTCCGGCCCGGAACGCAGGATCGCGAGCGCGCCGTCCTTGCCCTCCGGCCCGTCGCGCAGCAGCGTCGAGGCGAAGGCGAACGGCTTGGCCTTGCCTGCGGCGATGTCGCGCGCGACCGCGAAGCCCTGTGGCGACAGCGCGACCTTGTTCTGCCAGTCGGCGATGCCGAGCAGCCCGGCGTCGCCGCTCGCGGCATAGCCGATCGCCACGCCCTGATAGAGTTCCTCGGTCCTGAGGCTCTTGTCGGGCATCGCGTCGTTGATCGGGAAGAAATAGCCCGCATAGGTCGTCTGCACCGCGGTGCGGATCGCCTTGAGCACGATGCCGTCGCGGTATTCGAAGATCTTCCGCTCGGGTTCGTTGTCCTCGATCGCCTGCGCGAACACGACGAAGGGCTGGAGCGCGTAGCGCTGGTAATAGGGCCCTTCGGCATAATAGCCGTCGGGCGAGAAGAGCAGGTCGAGCTGGCGCAGGAAGCCGACCTTGCCGCTGCGGTCGCTGCCCTTGAGCGCCTGTTCGACCAGCAATTTGTCACGCAGCACATAGCCGGTCATGCCGACCCCGGCATTGGCCCAGGTCGAATGGTTGTGGATACGGTCGAATGTCGTCGGCTCGCCGGTCAGGAAGGCGGCCATGCGGCGGAACACATTGTCGTCGATCGTCTTGCGATCGGTGGGGGTCAGGTCGCCGCGCACCGCGTCATAGCCCTGGATCGCATGGACCAGCCATACGCTGTCGTTTAGGCTCTGCCAGAACAGGCGGCCGGGCACCTGATTCGCCGATGCCGGATGCTTGCCGAGACCGGGATAGAGCTTGGCATAGGCCAGCAGCATGTCGCGGACATAGTCGGCATAGCGCTTGTCGCCGGTGACGCGGTAGAGCGTGCCGGCCATCTGGATCAGCTTGTAGTTCGCCTTGTGCCGCTCATGCGTCGGCCCGCCGCCACGGTCCTTGGGCACCGGCACGTCGATGCCGGCGCGGATGCCCGCGTCGACCGATTTCTTCGCAGAGGCGAGTTCGCGCGCGAACAGGCGCGCATTTGCGCCTTCAGTCGCCATGGCGCGATAGGCTTCGGTGCTGGCGAGCACGGGCGCGGCGTCCTGCGCGACAGCGGGCGCGGCGGTCGCAAGCAGCGTGGCGAGGAAGGCGGCGCGGATCATGGCTGTGCCACCGCGATGTTGCCGGTCAGCGTCACGTCGGGCTTGCCCTGTTTGTAGAGATTGGTGACGCGCGGCTCGGGCGTCGCGGCGAAGCGATTGTCGGCGATGCGCACCACCGGCGCGCCGACGCTGTTCGCGATCTCGATCCCGTCTGCATCGGCGAAGCGATTGCGCGCGATCTCGACATGCTGGACGCCGGACAATCGCACCCTCCCGCCGTTCACGGCATTGTCCGTCATCGTGAAGCGCGGGCCGAAGGTGCTTTCGTCGGTGCCGATCCGGGCGACGTCGGCGATCGTCGCGACACCGATGAAGCGGTTGCCGGCGATCTCGATCTGTTCGGCGCTGTAGAGTCCCTTGGCGCCGGTCTCCGCTGCCACGGCGACCACCGCGCCGGAGACGTTGGCGAAGCTCGACCTGCGCACCTCGATCTTGTCGGCAAAGGTCGCCGGGGTCGCCGCGAACACGTCGAAGCCGGGCGCGGTCAGATCGCGCACTGCGACATCCTCAAACGTCACGCGATAATTCAAAGTGCTCACCGACTGCGGCGCGCGCACGAGCGCGTTGCCCGCCGCAGCCGGTGAGGCGGCGCCGGAGAGGGTCGCGCCACGAAGAACGATGCTGCCGCCCGGCAGCAGCTGAAACAAAGTGGGGGCCGCGCTTTCGATCACCGCCTCGCGCGGGCCCGCGATGGTCAGCGGGTGCGCGACCGCGATCGGCGCGGTGACGCGGTGCGTGCCGGGAGCGACCCGGACGGTGTCGCCGGCGGAAGAGCCCGCGACGGCCTTGGCCAGCGCGCCTTCGCTGGCGGGCACTGCGATCTCGCGGCCCGCCGCGGTCGAGGGCGAGTCCTTGGCGTACCAGGCGGGGCCGGTCTCGGCACGCTTCAGCACGACCAGGTCACGCGGCGCGCCGACGCCTGCGAGTGCAGGATCGGCGGGATAGAGCAGGCCGTTGGCGGCGCGCTCGAGCTTGACCGCCTGTTTCACATTCCTGGCCAGTGCGATGCCGGTCACGGCGCCTTCGAAGCGGATAATGTCCTTGCCATCGGCGTTGGCGATCAGGTTACGCTCGAACCAGCTGTTGATCGGCGGGGCGCTGCGCTCGGCATCGGCGCCCGCGCCGAAGGTGATGCGCGCCGCCTCGATGATCGAGTTGCGCTCGATCCGGGCATTGGCGACCTGATGATAGCGGTTGATGACCGAGTTCGGCACGCCGTTCATCACCGCGACCGCGCTGAGGAACGAGGTGCCGGTGACGCCCTCGAGGTAGTTGTCGCGGACGATCTGGTCGCGGTTGATGACGCGGATGCCGCCGGTGCTGGGCTTGCCTTTGCCGAGGAAGACGTTGCGCTCGACCAGATTGCCGTTGCCGTGGCGCAGCACCACCGCACCCTGCGATTCGACGAACATGTTGCCGCGGATGATGTTGGCGCCCGACTTGATCGAGACGATTTCGACCTCGCCGTCGCATTTCTCGAACCAGTTGCGTTCGATCACGCTGTTCGACTCGCTGAGCGATTCGTCGCTGGTGCCGATGCGGATCGTCTCTCCGCCGTTCGAGCCGAGCGGGGGACGCGGACCGAAATAGTTATGGTCGATCCGCGCGCGGTTCGCTTGCGGCTGCCCCTTGGGACGGATCACCGCGAGGGTGACGCCGGCATTGCCCTTGCCCGCGAACCAGCTGTGGTCGACGCGGTTGTCGGCGCCGTAGATCGCGACCCAGATATCCTCGGCCCGGCGATCGGGGTTGGTGAAATTGTCGACGACGATTTGGGTCAGCCGCACATTGCGCGCAGGCGTCTTCGAATCGCGGCGGAAGGCGATCAGTTCGCGGGTCGGCGACCAGCCGTTCCGGAAGACGAGCCCCGACACCACCAGATGCGCGCCGCCGATACGCAGGTTGGACTGGCCCGAAAGGATGACCTTGCCCGGAGTCTGCGCGGCGAGCGTGATCGGCTTCGCCTCAGTGCCCTGACCCGTGAACACGATCTGGAAGTCGCGCCATTCGCCGTCGGCGAGGAGAATGCGGTCGCCGGGCGCGGCCTTCTTGACCGCGGCGGCATAGGCGGCCGGGTCGCGAACCAGATGGTCGGCGGCCAAAGCGGGAGCCGGCGCCAGCAGCACGCAGGTGATCAGCGCTCCCATTGCCCGCATGCCGTCCACTCCCTTCGATCTGTTCTGCATATTGGACTAACCAAGTGGCATAAACTGTTCAAGAGCTGATTATACCACTTATCTCAATTGGTATATGACACTGAAAGCCGGGGCATGCCCGTCACAGACAGCGCATTGACTTTTGTGCCGAACGGGCGCGGCATGCACCTGCTTCGGCAGGGAGAGAGAGACATGCGCAAAACGGCTTCGTTCGGCATCGTATCCGTCATCGCCACCGGCATCGCAGCAGCCATCGTGGTACCCGGCATCGCTCAATCAGGGGCTCAATCCGAAAGGATCACCGCCAAGAACAATGCCCCGCTCAAATCCGCACCCAGTCCGCAGGCGAGCATCCTCGCCACGGTTCCGCGCGGTTCCACGCTCAGCCTTGAATATTGCAACGCCGATCAATGGTGCCGCGTCCAGTTCGGACGCCGGACCGGGTGGATGGCGACAGTCAACCTCAACCTGCCCGCGGGCAATGAGACCGCGCGGCTGACCAGTCAGGCACGGCTGCGGGCGGGTCCGGGCACGCAATATCAGGGGCTGGCCACGCTTCAGGCCGGCACGCGCGTCAATGTGATCCGTTGCCAGCAGCAATGGTGCAACGTCGCCGCCGGATACCGGCGCGGCTGGGTCGCCAGCCGGATGCTCGATCGCGGCGACTGGAACAACCCGCGGCCGCCGCTGCCCGGCCCCGGGCGCCGCTCCGAGCTTCAGATGTTCACCGAGCGGAACTGCCGCGGCAACACCTATTCGACGCTCGAATCAGTGCCCAATCTCAACTACCCGGTCCGCTCGGCGCGCGCCATCGGCGGCACGGGCGACCCAAGCGCGGATGCGTGGCAGTTGTGCGTGGGCACCAACTATGACGGCATCTGCACCTCGACAAAGACAAGTTCGAGCTGCTCGAACCTCGAGGATCTTGCGGGCCATGGCAGGCTCCGTTCCGTCCGCCGGTTTAGCGAGGGAATGGGCGGCGGCACGCCGACGATGTGCACGCAGGAATATGCCCCGGTCTGCGCTCGCTCGGGCCGTCAGGACAAGACCTTCTCGAACGCGTGCATGGCCAAGGCGGCCGGCTATACGGTCCGCTACCAGGGGCAGTGCCGGTAACTTCGCAACGGACCGGCTGAAACCGGCCGGTCCGTCTTTGCCGCGACGCCGCGCATCGCTATAGGCGCGCGCATGGCAGATATCCTGATCCTCACCACCGGCGGCACCATCGACAAACTCTATTTCGATGCGCTGAGCGAATATCAGATCGGCGACAGCGTCGTCGCCCGCCTGCTCGCGGTCGCCCGATCGGCGCTCGACGTCCGCGTTGTCGAGCTGATGCGCAAGGACAGCCTCGAGCTGACCGATGCCGATCGCGCGACGATCGCACAGGCGGTGCGCGATGCGCCCGAGGATCGCATCGTCATCACCCATGGCACCGACACGATGACCGATACCGCCGCCGCACTGGTGGATATCCCCGGCAAGCGGATCGCGTTGCTCGGCGCGCTCGCCCCCGCGCGCTTTGCGGAGAGCGACGCGACCTTCAACCTCGGCATGGCCTTTGCCACCGTCCAGGTCGCGGCGGAGCCAGGCGTGTGGATCGCGATGAACGGCACCGTCTTCGCCGCGGGCAGCGTGCGCAAGGACCGCACGCGCAACAGCTTCGTCGCCATCTGACCGTTGCCGATCGATCCAAGCCGCGCATCGATCGATGGCGGCTTTGGTTTGGACGCCCGCAGCCTGACCCAATAGTCACACCCTTCGAAGCGGTTCGCGCATCAATGCGAGGCCGCGAGCTTGGGAGACGCATGTGACGACGATGAGCCCGGCCGATATGGGCCGCAGCCTTGGCCAGGGCCTTCTTTCCTTCCCCGTCACGCATTTCGACGCCGACGGCCGGTTCGACGAAGCCCCCTATCGTGCGCATTGCGCATGGATGCTGGAGCACGATCTGGCGGGGCTGTTCGCGGCGGGCGGCACCGGCGAATTCTTCTCGCTGACCCCGGCCGAGGTGGTTCAGGTGGTCAAGGCCGCCGTCGATGTCGGCGCGGGCAAGCTCCCCGTCATCTCGGGCTGCGGCTATGGCACCGCGATCGCGACCGAGATCGCGCGCGGCGCCGAGGCCGCGGGCGCCGACGGCCTGCTCCTCCTCCCCCCCTATCTGGTCGGATCGAGCCAGGACGGTCTTGCCGCGCATGTCGAAGCGGTGTGCCGGTCCACGGGCCTTGGCGTGATCGTCTACAACCGCGACAATGCGGTTCTGAACGACGAGACCCTCGCGCGGCTGTGCGAGCGCAACCCCAATCTGGTCGGCTTCAAGGACGGCGTCGGCGATATCGAGCTGATGACGCGCATCTTCCTGCGGATGGGCGACCGTCTCACCTATATCGGCGGTCTTCCGACTGCGGAGACCTTTGCCACGCCGTATCTGACGATGGGCGTCACCACCTATTCCTCGGCGATCTTCAACTTCATGCCGCAATGGGCGCTGGCCTTTTACGCCGCGGTGCGCGCGGGCAACCATGAAGAGGTGCAGAAGCAGCTGCGCGACTTCGTGATGCCCTACCTCAGCCTGCGCAACCGCGGGCGCGGCTATGCCGTCTCGATCGTCAAGGCGGGGATGCGGGTGATCGGTCGTGATGCCGGCCCGGTGCGCAGCCCGCTCACCGACCTGACCGCCGAGGAGCAGGACGAGCTGCGGGTGCTGGTCGAGCGGGCGTCAGGCGCGCTCGCCAAGGCCGCCTGAGGGCCACGGTGAGCCTCGGCGTGACAGGACTTGCCGCGCCGCGCTACACCGGCGCCATGTTCGAACTCAGCCAGCTCCGCTGCTTCGTGGCCGCGGCCGAGGAACTCCATTTCGGCCGCGCGGCGCAGCGTTTGAACATGACGCAATCGCCGCTCAGCCGGCAGATCCAGCTGCTCGAGCGCATCCTGGGCGTCACCCTGCTCGAACGCACCAGCCGCCAGGTCAGCCTGACACCGGCAGGCCATGTCTTCCTGATCGAGGCACGGCGCATCGTCCGCCTCGCGGAAAGCGCGTCGCTCTCCGCGCGGCGCGTGGCCAAGGGCGATGCCGGCAAGGTCGCGATCGGCTTCACCGCCGTCTCGGGCTACAGCCTCGTCCCCCAGATCGTCGCGCAGGCCCGCGCGAGCCTGCCCAATATCGACCTCGAGCTGCGCGAGATGGTGAGCGGCGACCAGGTCGACGCGCTGCTCACCGGCCTGATCGATATCGGCTTCGTCCGCCCGCCGGTCGACCGGCATGAGTTCGATACTTTGTGCGTGCTGCGCGAGCCGTTGCTGGTCGCGCTCCCGCCCGGCGATCCGCGACAGGGCGAACCGGCGCTGTCGCTCGGCGATTTCGATGGCGAGCCGCTGATCATGTATGCGCGGCAGGGCGCGGGCTATTTCCACGACATGCTTGTCCGCCTGTTCGACGATGCCGGCGTGACCCCGAGCTATGTCCAGCATGTTACGCAGATCCATTCGATGCTCGGTCTGGTCCATGCCGGGCTGGCGGCGGCGATCGTGCCGCAATCGGCATCGGGGCTGCACCTGATGGACGTCCAGTTCCGCGCGCTGCGCACCGAGCCCGAGGCGCCGGTCGAGCTGCACATGGCGTGGCGGCGCGACAACGCCAATCCGGCGCTGGAGCCGATGCGCCTGCTCTGCGCACAGATGGCGGGGGCATGATCGGTCGCCGCGCGCTGCTCGGCGCGCCGTTGCTGATTCCCGCCGCGGCATGGTCTGCGCAGTCCGCCGATCCGGTTGCCACCACCCGCTACGGCCGTTTGCGCGGGACCCGCGAGCATGGCGCTCTCGTCTTCCGCGGCGTGCGCTATGGCGCCGACACCCGGCCGCGCCGCTTCGAGCGCGCGCTGCAGCCCGGCCCCTGGCTCGATATCGTCGATGCCCTGCACCATGCGCCGGCGGCGCCGCAGACTCGCGCGGAGGAACCGACCAGCGAGGATTGCCTGTTCCTCAACATCTGGACCCCGGCGCTCGATCGCGGGCGGCGCCCAGTGATGGTCTATTTCCACGGCGGCGCCCATGCGCACGGATCGGGTTCGGACCCGCTCTATGACGGTGCCAGCCTCGTCCGTCGCGGCGATGTGGTGGTGGTGACGCTCAACCACCGGCTCGCAGGGCTGGGATACGCCTATCTCGCCCAGCTTGGCGGTCCCGCGGAATCGGGCAATGTCGGCAATCTCGACATCGTCCTCGCGCTGCAATGGGTGCGCGACAATATCGCGGGCTTCGGTGGCGATCCGGATCGGGTGATGATCTTCGGCCAGTCGGGCGGCGGCGCCAAGGCGGTCACCTTGATGGCGATGCCCGAAGCGCGTCCGCTGTTCCACCGCGCCGCGACGATGAGCGGGCAGCACGTCACCGCCGCGGGTCCGCGCAATGCGACGATCCGCGCGCGGGCGTGGATGGAGAAGGCGGGCGCGAAGAGTGTCGCGGAGTTGAAGGCACTTCCGGTCGAGCGGCTGGTCGAGGCGATGGCGATGACCGACCCGATCGAGCGCAAGGGTGAGATCAGCTTCACCTCGACGCTCGACCATCATGTCCTGCCCCGCCACCCCTTCGTCCCCGACGCCCCGCGCGAGGCGGCGCATATCCCGCTGATCGTCGGCAACACGCATGACGAGACGGGGCTGTGGATCGCGGACTGGCTGAAGCGCGGCGACACCAATTGGGACAATCTGGCGGAGCGCATCCGCGCGCAGATCACCAAGGACGTCGCACCCGACTGGGTCGTCCAACGCTATCGCGCGATCTATCCGGCGAAGACGCCGGGGCAGATCCTGCTCGCCGCGACCACCGCCGGCCGGTCCTGGCCCGGCCACCTCATTCAGGCCGAGGCGCGCGCGAAGATCGGTGCGCCGACCTGGATGTACCAGCTCGACTTCCCCTCGCCCGAAGCCGGCGGGGTGCTTGGCGCCTTCCACACGCTCGATATCCCTTTGGTGTTCGACAATGTGACGGCGAGGGGTTCGCGCACCGGCGGTACCCCGGCCGCGCATCGCCTTGCCGGGCGGATGGCCGACGCCTTCATCACCTTCGCCCGCACCGGCGATCCCAATTGCGCGAGCGTGCCGGCATGGCCGAAATTCATGCTGGAGGGGCGGCAGACGATGATCTTCGACACCGACACGCGGGTGGTTTCGGACCCGCGGCGCGAGGAACGCCTGCTCTGGTCGGTCGCGCCCTATATCAAGCCGGGCGGGTGACGCCGCTTGATGAACGCTCGCATCGGGTTAGGATGCGGCATGACTATTGGAACGCTGATCCTGTTCGGTGGGATCGCAGGACTGCTTGTCGGTCTCTTCATTCCCAGTCAGCGGCTCGGCTGCGTCATCCTGCTGGCCGTCCCGGTTGCCATGTTCATCCATGTCAGCCGCTGGCAGGACGCAAATCCGGAAGCGCTCAGGTCGACTAGCGGGCTTGAATTCCTGTTCGGTCCCTTGTGGCCAAGCCTCGGCGCGATAGCCGGTTTCGTGGCGGGTACGATACTCCACAAGGCACTCTTCAAATAGCCGACACTCCCGCTACCGGTCCCACGGAAACGCCAGCGTCGGCGCATTGGCGTAGCGCCGCATCGCAATCCCCAGCCGAGCGCCGCAGCCCGGCTCCAGCCGCAGGGTGAAGTCGCGGCCGCCGACCGGCACCGCCTGCCCCTCCAGCGTCACCCGCTCGATCCGATGCTCGGCATAGGCGCCGCCCTGAATCACGACCGTGCGCGCGACCTTGCCGAGATTGACCAACGTCACCTGCGTCGAAGCATCACCCAGCGCATGGACCAGCGCCGCGACATCCTGCGGCACCCCCGCCCGCCGCCGCTCCGGATCGAAATAGCGCAGCCGGCAATGCAGCACGACGCCGCCCTGATTGGGCGAGGTCGACGACCAGGGCGGGCGGGCGATGTGCATGCCGCCGGTCATCAGCTGGATCAGGCTCTTGACGCTGGCCGGGGTCTTGTCGAGCGGCCAGTCGGCAAGCCGCGTATCGCGCGTGGTGGTATCCTCGCGCATCCTCTTCTCGCGCTCGGCGACGCGGGCGAGGTCGGCGTTGAGCACCTCGACCGGGTAGCCGTCATTCTTGCCGTGCAGGAACGACACCCAGGGATTGTCGCCTGCCAGCTCGAGATCATCGGCCCGCTGGGTGACGTACCAGATCTCGAAGCCGTTGGTGCGATAGGGACCGGGCTTCCACCCGTACCAGCCGTCCGCGCCATACATGGTCGGCGTCTCGAACCTGCCGTCGCGCTGACGCCCGGCCTCATTGATCCGGGCGTTCTGGCGCCGCCACACCTCGACATAGGCGCTGTCCCCGGTCAGCAGCGTGCCGTTCAGGAACGCGGTGATCGATCGCGGCACGCGGTTGCGGTCCTCGCGCTTGCCGGTCTGCGGCACGACAGGCGAGAAGCCCCAGCCATAGACCCCGCCCCACCAGTCGGGCGCGGCCTTGCCGTCGAGCCCGACCTTGCTCGGCACGATGCCGTCATTGGCACTGGCGCGGCTCACCCAGGCGTCGAGATAGTCGAGCGCCCAGCGCCGGTAGCGCTCGCCGCCGCCCAGCGCATAGGCGTTGAGCGCCAGCGTCGTCGCCTGCAGGTTGAGCGGGTTGTCGCCGACCACGTCGGTGTACTCGACATAATGGTCGAGCGTCTCCTGATAGGTCGATTCGCCATGTTCCATATGGAAGCGCTCGCCCGCCTCGAACGGGTCGCCTGCCCAGTCGAGCGCGGTGGCATCGCGCATCATCGGCCCGCGGCTGCCGTTCATCACGCTGCGGATGATGCGGTGCGCGGGGTCGTAGTTGCGGACGCTCGGGTCGTGCCCGGTGTAGAAATCCGCGAAGCGCCGGGTGCGGAGGATCAACGCAGGGTCGCGCGGCGCAGACAGGCCCATGACGTTGAAGGTCGTCAGCCCCTCGGCATTATGCTGCCAGTCCATCTGCACCGGGAAGTCGCGGTGATACATGCCGGCCCGCGCGATCGGCACATCGATCGTGCGCATCGCGGCATATCGCCTGAGATGCCCTTCCCAGAAGCGCTGGGTCAGCGTCAGGATGCGGTCGGGGGCGCCCAGCGCATGAAGGATCGCCCAGTCGTTGGTCGCCTCCGCGGCGTCGTCGGGGCCGTCATTGGCGCCCCAGCGTTCGAACACGAGCAGGTGATCGCGCCGGTCGACATATCTGGCGTAGAAGGCCTCGCACGCCTCCGCGTTGCGCGCGATCAGCTTGCGCTGGAGCAATGCCCATTCGGGCGCCGCCATCGGGGTCGCAGCCGCAAGCTGCACCTTTGCCGCCCGCGCCGCTGCGGGAACCAGCGACGCCGCGACGCCGCCCAGTAGCAGACCTCTGCGATCTACCCTCATTCGCCGATCTGCATCCGGCGGATCGGCCCGGCGACCACGAGGAAGGCGAAGATCGTCATCAGGCAGTGCACGCCGACATAGACCAGGGCCCAGTCGAACGAGCCCGTAGCTGCGACGATGAAGCCCACCACGATCGGCGTGACGATTCCCGCCATATTGCCGAACATGTTGAACACGCCGCCCGACAGGCCCGCAAGCCGCTTGGGCGCGACATCGGCCATCACCGCCCAGCCGAGCGAGGCGACGCCCTTGCCGAAGAAGGCGACCGACATCAGCGTCACCACCAGCCACTCCTGCTCCGCCCAGACGCAGGCGATGATCGCGGTGGCGAGCAGCATCCCCACCGTCAATGGCCCCTTGCGCGCCAGATCGAGCGACCCGGTGCGCTTGAGGATCAGGTCGGAGACATAGCCCCCGGCCAGCCCGCCGACAAAGCCGCATAACGCCGGCGCTGCCGCGGCGAAGCCCGCCTCCATAATGTTGAGGCCACGTTCCTTGACCAGATAGATCGGGAACCAGGTGACGAAGAAATAGGTCAGCACGTTGATGCAATACTGCCCCAGATAGATACCCAGCATCATCCGGTTGGCGATCAGCTTGCCGACATTGCCCCAGTCGAATGCCGCCGCGCTGCCCGCACCGCCATCCTCCATATGGATCAGCCCGCCGCCCGCCTCGATATGGTCGAGCTCGGCCTGGTTGATTGCCGGGTGGCGCGCGGGGCTGTGAATGTAGCGCAGGAACGCCGCGGTCGCGATCAGCCCCAGCACGCCCATCACCCAGAAGATCGACCGCCAGCCATAGCTGTGCGCGAGCCAGCCCATCAGCGGCGCGAACGCGACGAGCGAGAAATATTGCGCCGAGTTGAAGATCGCCGACGCCGTGCCGCGCTCGGCCGAAGGGAACCAGGAGGCGACGAGCCTGGCATTGCCGGGGAAGGACGGCGCCTCGGCGAGGCCGACCAGGAAGCGAAGCGCAAACAGCATCGCCACGGCGGGCAGGAAGGCGATCATCCCGGCCAGGCCCTGCAGCGCGGTGAACACCGACCAGAGCGCGATCGCCGCGGCATAGACGCGCTTGGTGCCGAACCTGTCGAGCAGCAGCCCGCCCGGCACCTGCGCCAGCACATAGGCCCAGGCGAAGGCGGAGAGGATGAAGCCGGTCTGGATCGCGTTCAGCCCGAGCTCGTGTGCCGCGGCGCTGCCCGCGATCGAGAAGGTTGCGCGATCGGCATAGTTGACGCTGGTGATAATGAAGATCAGCGCAATGATCGCATGCCGCACATGCGTCGGGCGCATATCGGCTGCCGGGGTGCGCAGATCGGTCACGCGTCGCTCTCCTCACTCGTCCGCGCATCGGATGCACGCGATCCTTATTCCAGCACCGGTACCCGGCGCGGCGGAAGCGGTCCAAGGCAAAGAACGGGACGATCAAGCCAGAAACTGGCTCGATCCGGACCCGCTCTGCCAGCGGCCGGAACCGATCAGTGCGTGTCGTGCATCGATTCATGTCCGATTGGCGTTGGCCTCGCCGAACGGATCGCGACTAGCACAACATCGCAATCGGCTCGTCCACGAAGCCGTACACAGCCTGATCGAGGGGAGTCTGAAATGTCCCGTATCCATGTCCTGAAGTCCGTGTTCGCGCTGTCGGCTGCGGTCACCGCCCTTTCCGCCGCGCAGGCCCAGACCGCACAGGATCAGGCTCCCGAGGAAACCGCAGCACCCGCCGATGGCGGTCAGGAAGTCATCGTCACCGGCTTTCGCGAGAGCCTGAGCAGCGCGCTCAACCTCAAAAAGCGCGAGACCGCCGCGGTCGATGCGATCAAGGCCGAGGACATTGCCGAATTCCCCGACCTGAACCTCGCCGAATCGCTCCAGCGCATCCCCGGCGTCGCGATCAGCCGGGTGAACGGCGAGGGCCGCAGCATCTCGATCCGCGGCCTCGGCCCCGAATATAGCCGCGTGCGCATCAACGGCATGGAGGCGATCGGCACCACCGGCGGCACCGACAATTCGGGCGGCGTCAACCGCGGCCGCGGCTTCGACTTCAACATCTTCTCGTCGGACCTGTTCAACAGCCTGACCGTCCGCAAGACCGCGACCGCCGATGTCGAGGAAGGATCGCTCGGCGGTACCGTCGATCTCCAGATCGCGCGCCCGTTCGACTATCGCGAACCGACCGCGGTCTTCTCCGCCGGGGTGAGCTATAACGACCTTGCGCAGAAGGCGACGCCGCGCGTCTCCGCCCTGCTCACCACCACCAGCCCCGACGGCAAGTTCGGCGCGCTCGTCTCGATCGCGTACGAGGAACGCCGGCTGGTCGAGGAGGGCGCGAACATCACGCGCTGGACCTATGGCGGGTTCAACGGCGGCTTTAACGCGGCCTCGACCATCGCCGGCAAGACGATCGCACAGATCAACGACACCAATCCCGAGACCGCGCTCTATCACCCACGCATCCCGGGCCTGGTCAGCTACGATATCGAGCAGAAGCGCCTCGGCGCCGCGATCGCGCTGCAATACCGCCCGAGCGATGCGACCTTGATCTCGATCGATGGTCTCTATTCGCGCCTCGACGGTACACGCAGGGAAGCCCAGTTCCAGGCGATCGGCTTCAGCCGCTCCGGCACGGGCAAGCCTCAGACGATCATCCGTTCCGGTACAGTCGATGCCAACAACAACATCATCAGCGGTACGTTCGACGCGGTCGATCTGCGCGTCCAGGCGCGCTACGACGAGCTCAAGACCGATTTCTACCAGCTCACCGGCACGCTCGACCAGAAGCTGGGCGAGAACCTCAAATTCGGCGCGATTATCGGCTATTCGCGCTCCGAATTCCGCAATCCGGTCCAGACCACGGTGACGCTCGACGCGGCCAACACCAACGGCTTCTTCTACGATTTCTCGACGCGCTTCCCGACGATCAAGCCGGGCGTCGACATCACCAATGCAGCGACCTTCGCCTTCACCAACGGCACGTCGGAAGTCCGCATCCGGCCACAGTCGGTCGACAACAGCTTCACCAACGCCAAGGGCTTTCTCGAATGGACGGCGAGCCCGGTGCTGAAGCTCAAGGTCGGGGCCGACTGGCGGCGCTTCGACTATGATTCGAGCGAGCGGCGGCGTCTGTCGGGCGAGACGGTGGTGACCACCCTCACCGCCGCCCAGATCGCGCCGCTGGTCAGCCAGTTCACCGGCTTCGGCCGCGGCCTCGACGTGCCGTCGGGTACGCCGACCGGCTGGGTGGTGCCCAATCTCGACGCCTTCCAGGCTTTCCTCGGTACGTCGACCAACCCCACCTACGCCACTGGCGGGGTCGAGAACGCCACCGCGCGCGGATCCTTCGTCACGGTGCGCGAGGATGACCTCGGCGTGTGGGGCATGGCCGAGTTCAACCTTGCCGAGGCGGGCTTCCCGCTGCGCGGCGATGTCGGCGTGCGCTACGTCAAGACCGACCAGCTTTCGACCGGCTATGCCAGCCAGGGCGGCACGGTGAACCTCGTCACCGCGGACCGCAGCTATGACCGCTGGCTGCCCTCGGCCAACCTCGTCTTCGACGTCACCGACACGCTGCTGGTCCGTTTTGCCGCGGCCAAGACGATCGCCCGCGCCGGGATCGGGTCGCTCTCGCCGGGCGGCAACCTCAACGTCTCGGGCGGCAACCGCACCTTCAGCTCGGGCAACCCGGACCTGACGCCGACCGAATCGACCAATCTCGACGCGTCGATCGAATGGTATCCGACGCGTGGCGCGATCTACGCTGTCTCGGCGTTCCAGAAGGATATCGGCAGCTTCGTCCAGACGCTCAGCACCGGCGTTCCCTTCTCCAGCCTGGGCCTGCCCGATTCACTGCTCACCGGCACCACCGCCACCCCGTCGGACATCTTCATCGTCAGCCAGCCGGTCAATTCGAAGGGCGGTATGCTGCGCGGGTTCGAGGTGAATGTGCAGCAGCCCTTCACCTTCCTGCCGGGCTTCCTCAAGAATTTCGGCGTGCTGGCGAACTACACCTATGTCGACTCCGACATCGAGTATCGCCTGTCGGCGACCGGCACCGACAGCGTCACCGCGACCCTGCTCGGCCTGTCCAAGCACGCCGCCAACGCGACGCTCTATTACGAGACCGAGAAATTCTCGATCCGCGGGTCGATCGCCTATCGCTCCAAATACCTGACGGCGGTGCCGGGGACCGAGGGCAACGCCTATAACGGCACCAATGCGACGACCAACATCGACGCGCAGATTTCCTACAACGTCACCGACAAGATCAAGCTGAGCCTTGAAGGCATCAACCTGACCGACGAGCTCAACGACCAGTTCGTGGACGAGACCAACCGGCTCAACGTGCTGACGCACAGCGGCCGCCAGTTCGTGCTGAGTGCCCGCGTGGCGTTCTGATCCTCCTCCTCTTACAGAACGCCCTGCGCACATTCCCTGGCCAGCCGCCCTCGACGCGGCTGGCCGTTTCTTTTGGCGCGCCGGAGCGTTTTGGGCGCGCGAACCAAATCTATCTTCCCGTGCTGCCTAATTCCCATCAAATTGCTATGTAAATAGCGAAGGACGGACAATGGGCAGACAGCAGGCGGCGGTGGAAATCTATCCGCGCAACCTCGAACGGGTGGTTGCGGGCCTCAGGCAAGCCCGAAGCGATTGGCGCAAGGGGCATGACCGCCATGCCGAGCAGGGCATCGAATTCCCCTCGCGCCGCGTGCTCGCCCGGTTGCTGCGCGAGCTTGGCACCGCACTCTTCCCGCTACGCCTCGGCCCGCCCGAGCTGACCGCGAGCAACGAGAATGCATGGGTGGAGGCGACGCTCGAATCCACACTCTCGCAGCTCGGCGCGCAGATCGAGCTCGAGCTGCGCATCGCCCGCCCCGGCATCTCGCGGATCGAGGAGGGCTATGCCGTCGAACATGTCCTGACCGACTTCGCCGAAAGCCTGCCCGGCATCCGCCGCCTGCTCGATGAGGATGTCGCCGCGGGCTACGCCAACGACCCCGCCGCGCGCAGCGTGGACGAAGTACTGCTCTCCTATCCCTCGATCGCCGCGATCATCCATCACCGGCTCGCGCACCGGCTCCACACGCTCGGCGCCCCCCTGGTGGCGCGCGTGATCGCCGAGGTGGCGCATGGCGAGACCGGGATCGACATCCATCCCGCCGCACAGATCGGGCACAGCTTCTTCATCGACCATGGCACCGGCATCGTCATCGGCGAGACGGCGGTGATCGGAAACCGCGTGCGTATCTATCAGGGCGTGACGCTGGGCGGAGAGCCGGTCGCGGCGGGCGCGGCGCATGCCGCCAACCGGCGGGTCAGGCGGCATCCCAGCATCGGCGACGACGTCGTGATCTTCCCCGGCGCGGTGCTGCTCGGCCCGATCAGCGTGGGCGCGCGCAGCCGTATCGGGGGCAATGTCTGGCTGCGCGCCGATGTCCCCGAGGACAGCCTGGTCGAGCTGCCCGCGCCACGCGTGCGTCCGCTCGACTAGACCCGATCACGATACGGCACGGGCGGCGAGGCGCGCCGGTCGCCTCCGCCGATCTCATCGCGCGGGGTTATAACCCTGCGCGGCATCCCCTATATCGGCTTCATCGTCAGCAGTTCCGATCGTAGGCGCTGGCGACCGAGAGACCATCGTGCTCCCGCTTACGCACTGGGAGCCTCGCATTGGACCTTGACCAGCTCTTTCATCGCCATCGGCTGAATGCCGGGTTCCCGTTGCAGGACGCCGATCATTGAGCGCCGATACAGACCCGCTCGCCAACACCGAAACCGGTCCGCGCGCCAAGCTGTTTCGCAAGCGCTTCGATATGCCTCGGCTCTTGCCCGAGGCCCAGGAGCGGCAGGGTCGCATATCGACCGAGGCCTTCCTGGCGCTCGGCCGGGATGAAGCACTTCGATTCCTCAACACCCCCGACGCAGCGCTCGGCGGGCGGCCGCTCGAGATCGCAACGGCGAGCGCCGGCGGGCTGACAAGGATCCGTCAAGCGATCGATGTCATGGTCAAACGGGAAAATTGACGAACGACGCGCCTGCCCGGATCTTCGTCGGGCCCAGCGCGCCGCAATCGCTCATTGACGTCTATCTTGCGATCCGGCGCGGCGCGTCCGCCTTCGAGCGTGGCTGGCATCCAGGCAGCAGCCTCGCGGGCACGCTTTCCGCCGATCAACTGCGTTGCCGGGTCATCGGCAATGGCCTGCGCGAACTCGACCGCTTCCTGAACTTGCTGATCGACGAGACTCAGGTCGTATGCGGCCGCCCGTCAGCCCCGGGCATCCGCAATACGGCGAACAAGCTGACGCGCTTTCGGCAGCATGAGCCGGGCGCGACGCGGGACCATGCGCGCCTGCTGGCGCTCGGCCGGTCGCGCACCTGCCTGCTCTACACCTCGGGCCATGTCGCGCGCGGCGATCGATCGGGCGCGCACCAGCTCACCATCGGCTGGTGGCAGGAGGGCGGCCGTCCGGAAACGCGCGCGCTGCGTCAGGTCGCCATCGGCGATCGCCTTCGCCTCAGTGACGGAGAGGTCGCCGAGGCAGGCGCCTATTATGTCGGGATCGCCGATTCACTGATCGAGCACATCGGGACGCATCGGCGATAGCCTGCCCGCATCGCGCATGCGGCGCTGAGCGGAAATCTCGATGTCTATGGAAATGATGGTGCCCGGGGACGGAGTCGAACCGCCGACACTGCGATTTTCAGTCGCATGCTCTACCAACTGAGCTACCCGGGCACGGGTCCGGGTTGAACCGGAAGGCGCGCTCTTAGTCGGCGCTTTCGCCCCTGTCCAGCCTGCTTTGCGCGCCTTCTGCATCATCCGGGTCAATCGCCGCGCCGGGCAGGCGATATCCCTCGCCCAGCCATTGCAGCAGGTCGCGGTCCTTGCAGCCGCGGCTGCAGAAGGGCTTGAACGCCGGATCGCCCGGCTTGCCGCAGATCGGGCAATCGTCGCGTTTCACTTTTGCTCCACAAACTCGGTGCGCCCGCCGGTCCGGCGGTGCAGCTCAGCAACCCATTCGGGCTCGCGTTCCAGCCGGCGCAACAATGCCGGATGCAGCATATGGGTATGCGGAGCGGGCGGGGGAAGGCGCTCCAGCCGCCGCAGCTCGGCACGCAGCGCAGCGCCCGCGGGGTCCGCGGCAATCAGTTCGGGCAGCGACATGCGCTGTCGCCTCCGCACGACCTGGAGGAAGCCGAAGCCGTTCATCGCCGTACGCTCGAACGGCTGCGGCAACGCCGCGTCGATCGCCTCGGCCACCGCGTTGCGCTCATTCTTGTTGGCGAGCGTCGGGAAGTCGATCCCGACCGATCCGGTGATCTCCATCCGCTCCATCGCCTGCGCGATCGCGTGCGCCGCGCTGATCGACAGCGCACCCAGCGGTGCCGCGCCATCGACGTCGAACAGGGTCATCGCGGGCGTCACCGCCATGCGCAGCGCGCCGCCGGCAAAGGCAATCTCGCCCGTGGCCGCTTCCTCGAGCAGTTCGGACCAGCCCGCATCCTCGAGCAGGTCGGGCTCATGCGCGCGCAGCTGCCGCACGGGCAGGTCGGTCGCCTTGATCCGGGTGAGCAGATCAGGGCCGGGCATCGGCGGCGCATCGGCGGGCACCGCCTTGGGAAGCTTGGCGCGTCCGGCCTCGGCGATCGCCTCACGCACGATGCGCGCGGCGAAGCTCGCGCCCTGCGTGATGCCGGGCGGAAGCGGGTCGCACAGCGCCTCTTCCCCGGTATCGAGCTGGACCTTGCCGGTGACCCGATCGATCAGGCGGACGCGGGCGACGGTGCCGGCGCGGACGCCGCCGGGCAGCTCGATCGCCGCCTTCCAGATCACGCCGCGCGCGACCAGTGCCGCGCGGTTCTCGCCGATCCCGGCTTCGTAGAGCCACTCAGCCAAACGGATAGCCTGCGCTTTCGAGCAGCGCGCGCGTCTCGAACACCGGCAGCCCGACCACGCCCGAATGGCTGCCCGCCAGGAAACGCACGAACGCCTCGGCACGGCCCTGAATGGCATAGCCGCCCGCCTTGCCCATCCCCTCGCCGCTCGCGACATAGGCGTCGACCTCGGCATGGGTCAGCCGCTTGAACGTGACGATCGTGTCGGAAAGCCGCATGCGCGCCTTGCCGCTGGTGTCGATCAGGCAGACGGCAGACAGGCAATGGTGCCGCCGTCCCGACAGCAGGCCCAGCATCCGGCGCAGATCGGCTTCGTCTTCGGGCTTGCCCAGGATGCGGCGGCCGACCGCGATGCTGGTGTCGCCCGCGAGCACGATCTCGTCCTCGGCACGCGGCACCGCCTGCGCCTTGCCGAGCGCGATTCGCTGGACATAGGCACGCGGAAGCTCGTCCTTGAGCGGCTCCTCGTCGATATCGGGGGCGGCGATGGAATCGGGCGTGACGCCGATCCGCACGAGCAGGTCGCGGCGGCGCGGCGAAGTGGAAGCGAGCACGAGCCGCATGGGCATTCCTATCGTGGATCCCCGCCTAAGCGGGGAGGGCCATCACTTGAAGCGATAGGTGATGCGGCCCTTGGTCAGATCATAGGGCGTCAGTTCGACGAGCACTTCGTCGCCCACCAGAACACGGATGCGGTTCTTGCGCATCTTGCCGGCGGTGTGGCCGAGAATCTCGTGATCATTCTCTAGCCGGACGCGGAACATCGCGTTGGGGAGGAGCTCCACCACGCGACCGCGCATTTCAAGCAGTTCTTCCTTGGCCAAACAAACCTCATTGCGATGGAGCGGAAAAAAGACGCGGTGCCTTACTCTTCCCTGACGCAAAAGGAAAGCGGCACAGTTTGGGGTGACCGATGGCAACAATGACTTTCCCGCTGTTCGCTTGATGCGGCGGGCGTTCGGGGCCACATGGGCCTTATGCTGATCGAAACCGAAGCCACGCCCAACCCGGCGACCCTGAAGTTCCTGCCCGGCCGATCCGTGATGGACGCCGGCACCCGCGATTTCGCGACTCCGGAAGAAGCCGAAGCCTCGCCGCTGGCCGAAGCGCTGTTCAACCTCGGCGATGTGACCGGCGTGTTCTTCGGCCGCGACTTCATCTCGGTGACCGCAGCGCCCGGCGTCGAATGGACCGGCCTCAAGCCCGATGTCCTCGGCATCCTGCTCGACCATTTCAGCGCGAACATGCCGCTGTTCCGGCAGGGGAGCGCGGCAAGCTTTTCGGTTCCCGCCGAAGAGAGCTTCACCGACGACCCCGAGGACGCCGACATCGTCGCCCAGATCAAGGAGCTGATCGAGACCCGCGTCCGCCCCGCGGTCGCCAATGACGGCGGCGACATCGTCTATCGCGGCTTCGACAAGGGCAAGGTCTATCTCCAGATGCAGGGCGCCTGTGCCGGTTGCCCCTCCTCGACCGCGACGCTCAAGAACGGGATCGAACAATTGCTCAAATATTATGTCCCCGAAGTCACCGAAGTGCGTTCGGTCTGATGGGAACGCCGCTGAGCGAGGCAGGCCTCGACACGATCTTCCGTACCGCGCGTACCTATAATGGCTATCTGCCCGGCGAGGTGACCGAGGCGGACATCCGCGCCATCTATGAATTGCTCAAGATGGGGCCGACCTCGGCCAACATGCAGCCCGCGCGCTTCGTCTGGTGCCTGTCGCAGGAAGCGAAGGACAAGCTCGCGGATTGCGCGAGCGCGACGAACGCCCCCAAGATCCGCACGGCGCCCGCCGCGGTGGTGATCGGGATGGACTATGATTATCACGAACAGCTGCCCTGGCTGTTCCCGCACACCGACGCGAAGAGCTGGTTCCCCGATGCCGAGGCCCGCAAGGCGCATGCCCTGCGCAATTCCTCGCTCCAGGGCGCCTATTTCCTGATCGCCGCGCGCGCGCAGGGCTGGGACACCGGGCCGATGTCGGGATTCGACGCCGCGGCGGTCGATGCCGCCTTCTTCGCCGATCAGCCCACGATCCGCGTCAATTTCATCGCGACGTTCGGCAAGGGCGATCCGGCGAGCATCTTCGGCCGCAGCCCGCGGCCCGAATTCGGGCAGTTCAACCAGATTGCCTGACGCGCCGCTCACCCTCGTCATCGAAACCGCTACCGCTGCCTGTTCCGTCGCGCTGATCCGCGGCGGCACGGTCGTCGCCGAGCGCCATGAGGAGGTGGGCCGCGGCCATGCCGAGCGGCTGATCCCGATGATCGCGCAGCTGCCCGATGGCGGCCGCGCGGACCGCATCCTCGTCGATTGCGGACCGGGCAGCTTCACCGGCATCCGGGTCGGGATCGCCGCGGCACGGGGCCTTGCGCTTGGCTGGAGCGTACCGGTCGCCGGCTTCTCGTCGCTTCCGCTGGTCGCCGCCGCCGCATTCGCCGCCGACCCGGGGCTGTCGGCGCTTGCCGCCGTCCTCGAAGGCGGACATGGTGAGGTCTTCATGCAGCGCTTCACCCGCCCGCTGGCCGAAACGGGACCGTTCGCCTCGCTCAAGCCCGAGGCGGCGCTCGCCGCACTCAACGGCGGCGCCGCGACAGGTAACGGCGTCCGTCACCTTGCCGTACTCGACTCCGCGCTCGACCTGCGCGAAGCGCTGCCCCGCGCAGCCGACGCCACGCTGCTCGACCCCGGCTTCACCACCCTTGCCCCGCGCCCCATCTATGGCCGTGCGCCGGACGCCAAACCCCTGCCCACCGAACCTCTGTCCGCCACGCCGCTGGCGACATGAGCACAGCGCCGCAGATCGTCGAGATCGTTCACGGCACACCTGCCGATATCGCAACGCTCAATACGATCATGGCCGACGCCTTCGATCCACGCTTTGGCGAAGCGTGGACGCCCAGCCAGTGCCTGGGGATGGTCGCGCTTCCCGGCGTCTGGTTCAGCATCGCCTGGAGCGGCAACCGGCCGGTCGGCTTCGCGCTCGCCCGCACCGTCGCGGATGAAGCGGAGCTGCTGCTGCTCGCCATCCGGCCGGCGGCCCGCCGCAGCGGTATCGGTACAGCATTGCTGCGCTCGATCGTCGCCGACGCGCACGAACGCGGCGCCGATGTGCTGCATCTTGAGGTGCGTGCGAACAATGAAGCCGTTCGACTCTATCGAAACGAAGGTTTCAAGAAGATCGGCGAGCGGCGCGATTACTATCGTGGCAACGACGGCAAACTATTCGACGCGCACACCTTTTCAAAACAGATCGACTGAAATCGACGAACAGCATTGCAACTGGTCTTGCAATCGCTCGCTTCCCGATCAATAGCGCCGCTACGCGGCGTGTAATCTTGCGGCCGCGGCACCCGTACGAAAGGATCGCCATGGACGCCCAGAACGACATGCAGGAAACGCTGGTCACGCTGACCGCGGATATCGTTGCGGCGCATGTCAGCAACAACAGTGTCGCAGTCTCGGACCTTCCGCTGCTGATCTCGAATGTTCACGGCGCGCTCGCCGGTCTTGGCACCAAGGCGCCCGAACCTGAAGCGAAGAAGCAGGAGCCGGCGGTTTCGATCCGTTCGTCGATCAAGCCCGACTATATCGTCTGCCTTGAGGACGGTAAGAAGCTCAAGATGCTCAAGCGCCACCTGATGACCCACTATCAGATGACGCCGGAACAATATCGCGCCAAGTGGAACCTCCCCGCCGACTATCCGATGGTCGCACCCAATTATGCCGAGCAGCGCCGCAGCCTCGCCAAGAAGATCGGCCTCGGCACCAAGCGCCGCAAGCGCTGAGCTTTCCTGATTTAGGCGGCACCGGCCCGCTCTCCCACCCGGCCACCCAGCGCCAGCATCCTATGGGTGGCCGGGTGGGAGAGCGGGCCGGTGCCGCGACTCAAACAGAAAACGCCGGCCTGGGTCACGACCCGGGCCGGCGTTGTTCGTTCTTGGTCCCTTTTTTCTCGGCGTGATTGTCGCTACATCACCGCCATGGCCCGCAAGATCGATCTCGAAGCCCTTTGTCACGAAAAGGGTCTCCGCATCACCGAGCAACGCAAGGTGATCGCCCGTGTCCTTTCCGAAGCGGAGGACCATCCCGATGTCGAGAAGGTCTACGCCCGCGCCTCGGCGATCGATCCCGGCATCTCGATCGCGACGGTCTATCGGACCGTCCGCCTGTTCGAGGAGGCGGGAATCCTCGACCGCCACGATTTCGGCGACGGCCGTGCGCGCTACGAGCCGGCGCCCGAAGCGCATCACGATCACCTGATCGATGTCGAAACCGGCAAGGTGATCGAGTTCGTCGATCCCGAGCTTGAGCTGCTCCAGAAGCAGATCGCCGAACGCCTCGGCTTCCGGCTGGTCGATCATCGCATGGAACTCTACGGCGTCGCCCTCGACCGGAAAGCGTAGGCCTGTTGGCCGAAGCTTCGGGAGAAGACGCCGTAGGCCTGTTGGTCAAAGCCTCGACGGGCACCGCTGAGCCGGACGCCGCGGCAGATCCGCGGCGGCTCGACGCCGCGAAGGGCATCGCCTCCCAACTCAGCCCATCGGAAGCCTTCCGTTTCTGGCGCCGCGTCGGCCTGTTGCTGCTGGCCGTGATCACCCATGTGCCGATGCACTATCTGTGGCGGCTGCTGCGCCTGCCTTCGCCCTGGCCGCGCTGGTTCCTGCGCCGTGCGGGGCGGATCGCGGGGGCGCGTGCCGAGGTGATCGGCACGCCGCTGCGCCGCGACGTCTTCTACATCTCGAACCATCTGTCGTGGATCGACATCCTCGCGCTCGGCGGCGCGAGCGGCACCGCCTTCGTCGCCAAGGCCGAGATCGGCGCGACGCCGGTGGTCGGCTGGCTCGCGGGACTCAACCGCACCGTCTATGTGAAGCGCGAGAACCGGATGGGCGTCGCCGAGCAGATCAACGAATTGCGCGACGCGCTCGCGGAAAACTGGGCGATCACCGTCTTTCCCGAAGGCACGACCACCGACGGCAAGTCCCTGCTCCCGTTCAAGACGCCGATGCTGCGCGTGCTCGAACCGCCGCCGCCCGGGGTGATGGTCCAGCCGGTGCTGCTCGACTATGGCGCGGCGGGCGAGGAGATCGGCTGGGTCGGCGACGAGGGCGGGATCAACAATGCCCGCCGCGTGCTCGCGCGCAGACACAGTTTCCCGCTTCGCATCAGCTTTCTCGAGCCGTTCGATCCGCGCGATTTCCCCGGCCGCAAGGCGATCGCCGCCGAAAGCCGCCGCCGGATCGAGGAAGCATTGGTCGCGGCGCTTGGCGGTCCGCTCCGCCCCTTTGCCTGGTCGGTCGCGCCGGTCAGCTACACACCGCCGGCGGGGGAACAGGCTGGAACAGCCTGAGCAAAGCCGGGAAACCTAGCGCTGCTTCCCGGGCACCGGTTGCACCACCGGCTCCAGCGGTGCGAACGCCACGCCGCCGTCACTCACCACATCGCGCGTCTCGACCACCGGGATGATGACGTCGTTGCTCGCAGTGACCAGATCGAACGTTCCGGTCTGGAATATCGCCGGATCGGTGCGCAGGAAGGGTGGCGGATCGGGCGCCTTCGCCACCTGTTCAACCAGCACCAGCCGTGGAACGCCGCGGCGCACGCGCGGGTCCTCGATCTCGTAATTCACCACCGTCACCTGACCGCCCAGCTGCGTGATCTCGAACAGCCGCCGCGCGAACTCGCGCGGGAAGCGGATGCAGCCATGCGAGGCGGGATAGCCCGGCAGCACCCCGGCATGCAGCGCGATGCCGGTCCAGGTCAGCCGCTGCATGAACGGCATCGGCGCGTTGCTGTAGAGGTTGGAGCGGTGGAATTCGCGCTTCTGAAGGATGGTGAACTCACCCGCCGGGGTCGATTTGCCGCGCTTCCCAGTCGAAACCGTGGAAGCCGCGATCAGCACCCCGTCGCGATAGATATAGGCAATCTGGCCCGGCAGGCTGATGAGGATCGAGACCGAAGCCGGCCCGCCCGCCTTCTGGAATACAGCCTCTTCCAGCCACGCCCATTGGCCGTTGCGCAGCAGCAGTTCTTCATCGCCCGAAGCGCGCACCTGCTGGGCGGCAGCGGGGATCGCAAGGGCGAGCGCGATGCCCATTCCGCCTGCCAGAATCACCCGAAACCCTGCCCGCACCGCGACCCAACTCCGCCTCGACTCGCCGATGGTTAACGGCGACTTGTCCAAACGGGTGCCATGCAAACCGCCAGTTTCAAAGCTGAATCCCTTTCCGCCGCGATCCCGTTGCGGGGCGGTCCGGAACGACAAACCGGGCCGCAGACGGGGTGAACCGGTGTCTTTTCGGGAACTTGTTCAGGCGAATCGGGAGATTCATTTGCTATATTCTGTCGCAGAGCGAGTTTTAGTCGGGGCGCAGGCAGCGCATGAATGAACTGATCGACGCGGTGGCTTCGCGCCGCGCTTTTCTCAAGTCGGCGGCTGCGGTCGCGGGTACCGGGTTGCTTGCAGGTTGCGCCGCGCGCACCGTCACCACGGCCGCGGGTCCGGCGCCCGCCGCGCACATCCCGGTTCCGGCCCCGCCGATCGCCACGCCGATCGTTCAGCCAACGCAGATTTCCGCCGCCCCGCGCGGCATCCGGCCCGAATTGTTCGAGCGCGCGATGGCCGCGCTCCAGCGCCATGGCAGCCGCATTCGCCAGCAGGACCGGATCGCGATCGCCGATTTCTCGCTGCCCTCGTCGCGGCTGCGCTTCCACTTCGTCGATCTGCACAATGGCGCGACGCGGTCGATGCTCGTCTCGCACGGCATCGGATCGGATCCCGAGCATACCGGGATGCTCCAGCGTTTCTCGAACGAGGTGAATTCGGAAGCGACCTGCGAAGGCGCGTTCCTCGCCGCCAATTACTATGTCGGCAAGCACCAGCTGTCGCAGCGGCTGATCGGGCTCGACGCTACCAACAACAATGCACTCGACCGCGCGATCGTGATCCACGCGGCCTGGTATTCGAATGCCGACATGGTCGCGAAGCACGGCAAGCTTGGCCGCAGCCAGGGCTGTTTCGCGGTGGGCCAGAACGAGCTGGACAAGGTCTTTACCCTGCTTGGCGAAGGCCGGATGATCTACGCCGAGAAGACCGCCTGACGCTTTAGTGGCGCCAGCACGCCCGAGCCGCTACATCCCCGGCAACTGACGGGACAGGCGGCGAATGGCGAAGCACCCTTTCTACTCGATCCACGCACACGGGCTGGTCCGCGTCGGCGCCTGCACGCCGCATGCGAGCGTGGGCGATATCGCCGCCAATACCGCCTCCCACATCGCGCTGGCCAAGCAGGGCGATGCAGCGGGCGCCGACCTGCTGGTCTTCACCGAACTCGGCATCACCGGCTATGCGCTCGATGATCTGCATCTGCAGGACGCGGTGCTGCGCGCGACGCACGCGGGACTGGCCGAGCTGATCGCCGCAAGCGCGAAGCTCAAGCCCGCACTGGTCGTCGGCGCCGCGCTCGAACGCAACAACCGCCTCTATAACTGCGCCGTCGTCATCGCGCGCGGGCAGGTGCTGGGCGTCGTACCCAAGACCTTCCTGCCCAATTACCGCGAATATTATGAGAAGCGCTGGTTCGCCTCGGGCCTTGGCCTGTCGGGCGAGATCGAGCTGGCGGGACAGACCGCGCCGTTCGGTCCCGACCTGATCTTCGCCGCCGAAGACTTGCCCGATTTCGTCTTCCATGCCGAAATCTGCGAGGATTTCTGGGCGCCGATCCCCCCGTCGACCTATGGCGCGCTCGCCGGGGCGACGATCCTCTGCAACCTCTCCGCCTCCAACGTCACGATCGGCAAGGCGCGCCAGCGCGCGATGCTGTGCGCGGCGCAGTCGGAGCGCGCGATCGCTGCCTATGTCTTCTCCGCCTCGGGACCGGGCGAGAGCACCACCGACCTCGCCTGGGACGGGCAGAGCCTGATCCATGAGCTGGGCGAGCAGCTCACCGCATCGGGCCGGTTCGACGTGGAGGAGGAGATGATCCTCGCCGATATCGACGTCGCCCGGATCCGGCAGGAGCGGATGCGGGTCGGCACCTTCAACGACAGCGCCGCCGCGACCGGCCATCCCGAGAGCGAGTTCCGCCGCGTCACCTTCACCCACAAGCCCGGGCTCGACGATATCGGGCTTCACCGGAAGGTGCGCCGCTATCCCTTCGTCCCCAACACCGCCGAGAAGCTGGACGAGGATTGCTACGAAGCCTTCAACATCCAGGTCGAGGGGCTACGCAAGCGCATCGAATCGACCGGATCGCAGCGCCTCGTCATCGGTATTTCGGGTGGCCTCGATTCGACGCATGCGCTGATCGTCGCGGCCAAGGCGATGGACCGGGCCGGCCTGCCGCGCGCCAACATCCTCGGCTTCACCATGCCCGGCTTCGCGACGGGCGAGGGCACCAGGGCCAATGCCTGGGCGCTGATGAAGGCGCTCGGCATCACCGGGGAAGAGATCGACATCCGCCCCGCGGCAAACCAGCTGCTCACCGACCTGGGCCACCCCTATGCCGATGGCGAGCCGGTCTATGACATCACCTTCGAGAATGTGCAGGCGGGGCTGCGCACCGACTATCTCTTCCGCCTCGCCAACCAGCGCGGCGGCTTCGTGGTGGGCACCGGCGATCTGAGCGAGCTCGCGCTCGGCTGGTGCACCTATGGCGTCGGCGATCACATGTCGCACTATGCCGTCAATGCGGGCGTGCCCAAGACGCTGATCCAGTTCCTGATCCGCTGGTGCGTCGCGACCGACCAGTTCGACCGCGACACCGACAAGGTGCTCGAAGCGATCCTCGCCCAAGAAATCTCGCCCGAGCTGGTCCCCGCCGGTGCCGACGGCGCGCTACAGAGCACCGAGGAGAAGATCGGGCCCTATGCGCTCAACGACTTCTTCCTCCACTATACCGTGCGCCAGGGCGCGCTGCCGTCGAAGATCGCCTTCCTCGCCTGGCATGCGTGGAAGGACGCCGCGGCAGGCGAATGGCCGCGCGGCATCCCGGAAGGCGCGCGCGCGGAATATGATCTCGCGACGATCCGCGCCTGGCTTGAGAAATTCCTGTTCCGCTTCTTCGTGACCAGCCAGTTCAAGCGCAGCGCGATCCCCAACGGCCCCAAGGTCTCGCCCGCCGGCGCGCTATCGCCCCGCGGCGACTGGCGCGCGCCATCGGATGGCAGTGCAAGGCCCTGGCTGGACGAGCTGGACGCCAACGTCCCCAAGTGAAGCGCGCCCTCGCCGTCCTGCTGCTGCTCGCGCTGGCGGTGCCGGTGCTTGGCTATGTCAACGCCACCGCCGATCCGGTGGTGCGCCACGCCAATGTCGGCTTCCAGAGCTGGCCCGCGGGCGCCCCGCCGGTCCGCGTCGCGCTGCTCGCCGACCTCCATATCCAGGGGCCGGACCTCAGCCCCGAACGGATGGCGCGGATCGCCGCGCAGGTGAATGCGCAAAGGCCCGACCTCATCCTGATCGCGGGTGATTTCAGCGGCGACCGGACGCTGCGCACGCGCCTCTATTCGGAGCAGGAGATCGCCGACGCGCTCAAGAGCCTCAAGGCTCCGCTCGGTGTCTATGCCGTTCTCGGCAACCACGATCACTGGCGCAACGGCCCCGCGATGCAGCGGGCGGTCACCGCCGCGGGCATCCCGGTCCTCGCCAATCAGGCGGTGCGCACCGGCCCGATCACCCTTGCCGGTGTCGACGACATCCACACGCGCAACGCCGATATCGAAGCGCTAGCCCGATCCGCCGCGGCACTGCCCGGCCCTGCGGTGGTGCTCAGCCACAGCCCCGATGTCGCTCCCCTCCTGCCCCCGCGCTTTGGCCTCGTCCTCGCCGGGCACACCCATTGCGGCCAGATCGTGCTGCCGCTGATCGGGCGGATCGCCACCGCCTCACGCTATGGCGAGCGCTATGCCTGCGGCATGGTCCGCGAACCCGGCCGCACGACGATCGTCTCGGCGGGCATCGGTACCAGCGTCCTGCCCTTCCGCTTCGGCGCGCCGCCCGATTTCTGGATGGTTACGCTCGGCCCTCTCGCGCCCGCCGCATCGCCGCGCTAGGCTCCGCGCCGCCCCATGGGCCGGCCGCGATTCGCGCGCGCCGTTGGGAGGGATTTTCCGCATGAAGACTGCCCTGTTCGCCGCGCTTGCGGCCGTTACGCTCGCGCCCGCCGCAATGGCCCAGGACGCCGGTTCGGCGCCCGCCGCTCCGGCAACCGCTGCAGCCGCCACCAAGTTCAACCTCGACACGCCGATCCAGGACATCGTCGCCGATGCGAAGGCCAAGGCCGTGCTCGAAGCCGATCTGCCCGGCATCACGACCCACGAATCCTATGAGATGTTCAAGGGCATGAGCCTCAAGCAGCTTTCGAGCTATGCCGCGGACAAGCTGACGCCCGAAGTGCTCGCCAAGACCGAGAAGAACCTCGCTGCGATCAAGTGACCCAGCTAGCCCGGGCGAACCCCGCCCGGGCTAATCGCGCGGCCCGAAATTGAGGAAGCGCGTAACGCGATAGTCGAGCACGCCGACCACCAGATATACCGCGGCCTGCTTGATCCGCGTCCACAGGCCCGTGCGCGCACGGTGCAGTTCGGGCGTGATCTCCAGCGAGCGCGCCACCTCCGCATCGACATAGGACCGGACATGCGCGGCGAAGGCGCGGTCCTCGATCCGCAGCATCACTTCCAGGTTCAGGAACAGGCTGCGCATGTCGAAATTGGCCGAGCCGATCTGCACCGCATCGTCGATCACGAACAATTTGGTGTGCAGCTTGGTCGGCAGATATTCGAACACCCGGACCCCGCGCCGCAGCAGCCCGCGATAGGTGAAGCGCGCCGCGTAGAGCGTCAGATAATTGTCGGTGATCGACGGAACGACCACGCGCGCCTGCCCGCCGCGCCGCGCCGCCCGGCCAAGCCGCAGCAGCATCGCCGGGCTCGGGAAGAAATAGGCGGCGAGGATGTCGATCCGCCGCGCGTGCTTGAGATCGCGGCGCACCGCGCGCGCCCAGGGCGAGAGCCTGCGCGTCGGCCCGCCGAGCAGCCAGCGCAGCTTGCCCTCGGGCTCGCTCCATTCGGCAAGCGCCCGGCGGAGTACCCTGAGCGGCGCGCGCGGCCGCTTCGCCCAGCGCCACAGCGCGTCGAAATAGCCGGCGAGCTGCGCCGCCTCCGGCCCCTCGACCAGCAGCCCCAGGTCGCGCCAGCCATCGCTGCCCGGCCCTTCGAAATAATCGTCCTGGATGTTGAACCCGCCGATCACGATCCGCGCATCCGCCGTTTCGGCGTCCGCCAGCGCGACCTTCTGGTGGTTGCGCAGCAGGTAGCGGCGCCCGAAGCGCGGTACGAAGAAGCAGACATTGCCCCCCGCCGCGCGCAACGGCGCGAAGAAGTCGTTGTCATAGGCGGGATCGCTGCCCAGGCCATCGACGATCAGCTTCACCTCGACCCCGCGCGCTACTGCGGCGACCAGCGCATCGCGCACGCGTTCGCCGACGCCGTCGTCGGTGTAGATATAGTAGAGCAGCCGCAGCGACCTGCGCGCGCGCCCGATCAGGCCGAGCAGCGTGTCGAGCCGGCGCGGACCGGTGTCGAGCAGGGTCAGCCGGTTGCCGTCGATCGCGAAGACCGGCTGCGGCGGCGGTTCGGCAGGCAGGCCGGCCGGGATTGCGGGGCGGATCGGTTCGGCCTGCTCCATCCGCTCAGGGATTGCACCATGCGCGCGGGCATCGCCAGTCCCACGCTCCCGATTTTCTTGACTCTCGCGGGGCGCGTCCCTAATTGGCCCCCTTTCCTGTATCTCTGCCCGAAGGAAGCGTTTCATGGCGCGCGTCACAGTCGAGGATTGCGTCGACAAGGTCTCGAAC
>Ga0247823_10000551_pt1 | contig 31317 bp, 32 predicted proteins | sample 13C_PalmiticAcid_2_FD_192426 | JGI IMG/M metagenome (GOLD analysis project Ga0247823, IMG submission 192426) | Soil microbial communities from agricultural site in Penn Yan, New York, United States - 13C_PalmiticAcid_Day30 | ecosystem: Environmental > Terrestrial > Soil > Agricultural land...
GCTGCCGCCGGTGGCGCCACGCCTGGACGCGGAGCGCCGTCGGGACGCCAGCGCGGCGGCGCGTCGGGCGAACGCCCCGGCCGGTCCGGACGGGCTGGCGGCGATACGCCTTGCGGCGGCGTATCGGTGCCGGGCGCCGGTCGCTCGAAACGCGGCGGTCGCGTGCGCGGCATGGTTTCGCTTCCGGGCAGCCTTGGCCGGCCCCAGCCCGGCCGGTTCGGGCGTTGCGGCGCCTCGGTTCCTGGCGTCGGATCGACCGGCGTTTCGGTGACGGGCGGACGGGGACGGACCCAGCCGGGCCGGCCATCGGGCCGCCACGGACGCGCGGCCCCGGGTGTGCCGTCGGGGCGCACCGGCCGCATCTCTTCCGGACGATCGGGCCGCGGAGGACGGATGCCATCCGGACGGTCCGGGCGTTGCGGGCGCACGCCGTCGGGCCGCCAGCCGGGACGCGGCGGGCGTACCCCGGGCACGGGGCGCTGTCCGCCGCCGTCGTCGAAGCGCGGCGGCGTGCCGCGGAAGCCATCGCGCTGCCAGCGGTGGAAACGGTCGCCCCAGGACCAGCGACGCTGACGCTCGCCGGCAAGCGGGGCACGCCATTTGGTGGCGCCGGTATGGCCATGCCAACGCCGCCAGCCCGGATGCCGGTCGCGTCCCGACGACCAGCGCAGGCGCAGATCGACGATGATCGGAATCTGCTCCGCCCAATAACCCGCGTCGATCGGCTCCCAGCCGCGATCATTCTGTGCCGAGGCGTGGATCGCCCGGCCGCGGCGATAGAGCCAGTCGGCCTGGCCGGATTCACGGTCGCCCTCGCTGCGCGACAACAGCCGGCCATCGGCGTCGTAGACGACGACCAGCCGCCCGCCGGGGCGATAGCCGAAGGCGAAGTCCTCATCCTGCACCAGAAAGGGCTCGCGGCTGCCCGGCTCGAAATAATAATAGCGGATCGCGCCGCCGCCCAGGGGCTCGGCATAGATTTCGTGACCGGCTCCGGTGCGCCAGCCCCAGATGTCGTTGCGGTCGTAGCTGAAGGTGAAATCGGGCGGCGAGTCGCCGATCGCGTCGAGCAGCGCATCGGCATCGTCGATCCACTGATAATCGGCGTCGTCGACCGCCGAGGCGCCCTCGGGAGGTTGCTCGCGGAGCTGCACGGTCAGCGGCTGGGCAAATGCGGGCGTCGCGCCGGCAAGCCCCAGCGCCAGTGTGCTGCACATTCCTATGCCAGTCATTCGTCCGATGCGGCGCATCGTTTCACTCCCCTCCATCTCGACGATGAAATGTGCGCTCGAATCGATGAATAGCGGCTGCATGTTTCGTTCATCAATCAGGGCGGTTTGGATTGCGGGAGACCGGGTCCGATTCTAGCCTGCGCGCCGTCGACAGGAGTGCCGAATGCGCTGGATTGTTTCGCTGACCTTGCCGTTGTTTGCTGCATATCCCGTCGCGGCGCAGACCGACGATCCCTATGCGCCCGGGCGCGAGATCGTCGCGGATATCAACCGCGTGGTGACGCCCAAGGGCGTGCAGGAGACGTTCGAGCTGGCGCTGGGCGGTGCGCGACAGGTGGTGAATGTGCGTGGCGCCGACCGCGACAACCCTATCATGTTGTTCATCCATGGCGGCCCCGGCGCGGTCGAGATGCCGATCGCCTGGACCTTTCAGCGGCCATGGGAGGATTACTTCACCGTCGTGCAATGGGATCAGCGCGGCGCCGGCCGCTCCTATCCGCTGAACGATCCCGCCGCGCTGGCGCCGACGCTGACCTTCGACCGCTATGTCGACGATGCGATCCAACTGATCGAGGAACTGCGCAAACGCTATGGCAAGCGCAAGGTGGTGGTACTCGGGCATAGCTGGGGCACAGCGGTCGGCCTTGCGGTGGCGGCGAAGCGGCCGGACCTGCTCCACGCCTATATCGGCATGGGTCAGGTCATCGACTGGCGGGAGAATGAGCGGGCCGGGATGGCCTGGACGATCGCGCAGGCGAAGAAGCGCGGCGATACCGAGGCGGTGAAGGGGGTGGAGGCGCTGGCGCCCTATCCGGACGGACCCCGTTTCACGATCCAGCAGGCGGACGAATGGCGCAAATACGCGATCCGTTACGGCTCGCTCGCCGCCTATCGTCCGGACGCGAACTTCTACCTGCGCGCGCCGCGCCTCTCGCCCGAATACACCCCCGCCGACAGCAAGGCATGGATCGACGGCAGCGTGTTCACGGTCACGACATTGTGGCCGCGGCTTGCCGATGTCAGCTTCATGAAGCTGCGCCGGGTCGAAACGCCGGTGATCCTGTTTCTCGGCCGTCATGACACGACCACCGACTCGAAGCTGGCGGCGGCGTGGGCGGGGCGCCTGTCCGCGCCGCGCAAGCAGGTCGTGTGGTTCGAACATTCGGCGCATCTGCCGATGATCGAGGAGCCGGGGCGGACCTTTGCCGCGCTGCTCACGCATGTGCTTCCGCTCACTGAAGCGCGTCCGAAAAAATGATGGCGGCGGATGGGGTTGCCGCTAGTTTCCGGCGTAACAAAGGGGAGTTTCCATTCATGCGCCGTATCGCCGCCGTCACCGCCGCTTTGCTTGCCGCCACTCCGCTCGCGGCGCAGACCGCCGCTCCGCAGGTCAGGTTCATCCATGCCGGCGCGCTGTTGGCGAAGCCGGGCGAGGCGCCGCGTGGGCCCAGCACCATTATCGTGCGCGACGGCAAGGTCGCGGAGGTGCGCGACGGCTATGCGGCGCCCGATGCCGGGGCGGAGCTGATCGACCTCAAGGACCGGTTCGTGATGCCCGGGCTGGTCGATATGCACGTCCATTTCTGGGGCATCGGCGGCGATCCGCTGCGTAGCCGCCTGACCGCGCTCAACCGCGACGATGGCGACAACATGATGCTGGCGATCGACAATGCGCGGGTGACGCTGGAGGCGGGGTTCACCACGGTGCGCGATCTGGGCGGCGACGCCCGCGGCATGCGTGCGCTGCGCGAGGGCGTCGAGCGGGGTGTTGTCGCGGGACCGACCATCGTCAATGCGGGCAACCCGATCTCGGTCTCGGGCGGTCATGCCGATCCGACCAACGGGCTGGCCGAGACCTTTGCCGACGCCGTCCACCAGCACAAGATCAACACCTGCGACGGCCCCGACGACTGCCGCCGCGCCGTGCGCCAGCAAGTCGCGCTGGGCGCGCAGGTCATCAAGTACATGTCGACCGGCGGGGTGCTGTCCAACGTGTCGGGCGGCCTGGGCCGGGCGATGACGGACGAGGAGATGAAGGCGATCGTCGATACCGCGCACGGGCTTGGCCGCAAGGTCGCGACGCACAGCCACGCGGTGGCGGGGACCAAGGCGGCGATCGCGGCGGGGGTCGATACGATCGATCACGGATCGTTCCTCGACGATGCGGCGATTGCGGCGATGAAGGCGAACGGCACATGGCTGGTGCCGACGATGATGGCGCCGGCAGCGGCGCTGCAGCAGGCGCGTGCCGGGATGCTGCCCCCGGCGACGATCCCCAAGGCCGAGGAAGCGGCCGCAGCAGCACTGGCGAGCCACACAAAGGCCTTTGCCGCGGGCGTGAAGGTCGCGTTCGGCACCGATAGCGGCGTTTCGAAGCATGGCGACAATGCCCGCGAGTTCGCGCTGATGGTGAAGGCCGGCATGGCGCCTGCGCAGGCATTGAAGGCTGCCACCGTCAACGCCGCCGAAGCGCTGGGCCGATCCGCGTCGATCGGGACGATCGAGCCGGGCAAGGACGCCGACATCATTGCGGTCGCGGGCAGCCCGCTCGACGATGTGACGCGGATGGAGAAGGTCGACTTCGTGATGCGGCACGGCGTGGTGCACAAGGCCGGGGGCAAGCGGCGGGGCTTTCCGGCGGAGTGACGGCGGCTTCGGTTGACGAAGTTGACACAAAAACGGGGTTTCGGGACCGAGGCGACCGGGAAGCACCGGTGACGCGCCCGTAAGGGTCCGCCACGCGCCCGCGAAGCGTCCATGGGGCGACAGGCGCGCGTCACCGGCGCGACACCTGGCGACTGGCGGGCGGCATCGACGCGACGGGTTTGCGCCGCTGACGCGGCTGGACATCGGGCGGTCGCGAAAGATGAGGTGTCCCGGTTGCGCATGGGACCGCCCAGATATCGCGAGAACAGGCCTGTAGGAAAATGGTTTCGGGCGGCGGGGTGCCGAAGGGCCGGGACAAAGCCGGGCGGCTGTGGCAGCGTCATGCGGATGGACGAATTGCGAACCCGCGATGCGATCGCCGCCGAGTTGCGCGCGCTGGGGCTGGCGGCGGGCGACATGGTGATGGTGCATGCGGCGCTGCGCCGGGTCGGTCCCGTGCTGGGTGGCGCCGACATGGTGATCGCGGCGCTGTGCGATGCGACGGGGCCGGACGGCACGCTTGCCGCCTATGCCGACTGGGAGGAGAATTACGAGGACCTGCTCGACGAGCATGGTCGCGTACCGATGTGGTGGCGCGCGCATGTGCCGCCGTTCGATGCGAGATGGTCGCGCGCGGTGCGCCACAACGGCGCCTTTCCCGAGCTGCTCCGTACTACCAAGGATGTCGTGACCAGCGCCAATCCCGGCGCCCGGATCGCCGCGATCGGCGCGCGCGCGGCGTGGCTGACCGCGGATCACCCGCTCGACTATGGCTATGGTCCGGGCACGCCTTTCGCGAAGCTCGCCCAGGCAGGCGGCAAGGTACTGATGCTTGGCGCGCCGCTGGATACGATGACGCTGATCCATCATGCCGAGCATCTCGCCGATATCCCGAAGCGCGTGCTGCGCAAGGAAGTCCCGTTCGCGCGCGATGGCGGCACCGAATGGCGGACGATCGAGGAGTTCGACACCGCCGACCCGCCCGAGGGCTTTGCCGACGACTATTTCGGGACGATCGTCGAGGCGTTCCTTGCCGGCGGGCAGGGCAGGCGCGGCACGGTGGGCGAGGCGGACAGCGTGCTGGTGGACGCGGCGCCGATGCTGGCCTTCGCGGTCGAATGGATCGAGGCGAACGCGCCTAGAGCGTGACCAGCCGGTCGTCGCCCAGCGTGGCGAGCAGCGAGACGAGCCCGCCGGGCTCGGTTCCCGATGCCAGCATATCGAAGGCGATGCCGGCGGCGGCAAGGCCGGTCTGGCAGGCGATCAGGGTCACGCCGCTTTCGCGCGCCTCGGCCAGCAGTTGCGCGCGGCTGGCAAGACCCTTGCCCGCCAGCGCCGCGTCGTTGGGATCGTTGCCTGGGACGAGCAGCGTCACCGCGGCTTCATGGCAGTAGACCCGGGCGGGGTTGCCGAGCGCGGCGTGCGCGCAGGCCAGCGAGAGTGCGGCGCGGAACCGCTCGAGATCGGCGGTCGCGACGAGGATGGTCAGGCCGCGCATGCCGGGCATCCGGGATCCTTGGGCAAGGTCAGCGTGCGGAAGCGCAGCGCCAGCGTGTCGGCGATCAGCAGCTTGCCCGCACTGTCCTCTCCGAACGGCACGATCGCGCGGATCGCCTCGAGCGCGGCGAGGCTGCCCATCAGGCCGGTGAGTGCACCGATCACGCCCTGTTCGGCGCAGTTGATGCCGGGCGTTTCGGGATCGGCGCCGGTGAAGCAGCGATAGCAGGGCTTGTCCGCCTCCCAGCCGCGGAACACGCCGAGCTGACCCTCGAACTCGCCGACCGCCGAGGCGATCAGGGGAATCCGCAACGCCAGCGCGGCATCGGCGACGGCCAGCCGCGTGGCGAAATTGTCGGTGCCGTCGAGGATCGCGTCATGGCCGGCGAGCAGCTCGGCGGCGTTGCCGGCGTCGATCCGCACCGGATGCGAGGCGACTGCGACATGCGGGTTGAGGCGGAGGAGCGCGGCCACGGCGGCGTCGCCCTTGCGCGCGCCCGCGTCGCCCGTGCCGAACAAGGTCTGGCGCTGAAGGTTGGAGAGATCGACCCGGTCGTCGTCGATCACGGTCAGCCGCCCCACGCCCGCCGCCGCAAGATACTGGAGCGCGGGCGAGCCGATGCCGCCCGCCCCGATCACCGCGACCTGCGCGCCCTTGAGGCGCAGCTGACCCGCGCCGCCGATCTCCTTGAGGATGATATGGCGGGCGTAACGTTGGAGTTCCTCGTCCGCCAGATGCCCCGCGGCGTGCGTCATTGCTTCCAGATGAAGGTCACGGTGGCGCGGTACCATTGCTCGGCGGCGGTGGCGCGCGGGGTCAGGTTGTTGCGCGCGAAGCTGGAGACGAGGCCGGCGGCATATTGCTCGACCGAGGCGCAGCCGATCGCGCGGGGGATCGAGGCGCGGACGCCGTCCTCCGGATGGACGAGCACGGCGACCTCCACGCGCATCGCCGGGCGGCCATCGACCGTCCGCCGCTGGCGGCATTTGTTCGCGCGCGCCTGTCCCTGGACATAGACGTTCATCGGTCCGGTGATCTGCGGCGGCTGGCGGTAGGGAAGGTCGGGCAGCTTGGTCCAGTCGATCCCGCTGCTTTGCTCGGGCGCGGCGGCGGGCGCAGGCGCAGGCGCCGGGGTTTCCTGCACCCCGGCGGTCAGTAGCAGGAGAAGGAGCAAGCTCCCTGGCATCAGCGTCCGGTCGACCCGAATCCGCCCGCGCCGCGCACGGTCTCGTCGAGCGTGGCGACCTCCGCGAATACTGCGCGCTGGACCGGCGCGGCGACCAGCTGAGCGATCCGCTCACCCCGGGCGATGGGAAAGGCGTCGCCGCCGAGATTGGCGAGGATCACCTTCACTTCGCCGCGATAGTCGCTGTCGATGGTGCCGGGCGTGTTGAGGCAGGTGATGCCGTGCTTGAGCGCGAGGCCCGAGCGCGGGCGCACCTGCACTTCATAACCTTCTGGGATCGCGATCGCGAAGCCGGTGGCGACGGCGTGGCGTCCGCCGGGCGCAAGGATCAGATCCTCCGCCGCGACCACATCCATCCCGGCGGCGCCGGCGGTGGCATAAGCGGGCAGGGGCAGACCTTCGCCATGGGGAAGGCGGGTCAGTTCGATGGTGATCGGCGCGGCGGTCATGCGGGTTTCCGGGGCAAAGCGGCGGCAAGGCGGCGGGCCGCCTCGATCACCTGGGGATCGTCGAGGATGTTGCTTCCGCGCGCGGGCAGGATGCGGAAGTCGGTGGCGATGCCGCGCAGCGTCAGCGCTTCGGCATAGGCGCGCGCGAAGCGGGCCGGAACCTTCTGGTCGTCGCCACCGCTCAACAGCGCCGCGCGCAGGCCGGGGGCGATGCCGCCCGCGGTCTGCAACGGATCGAGGCTGTCGACCTTGGTACGCCACGGCTCGGGCGGCTTTTCGCGTCCGGCCATGTAGCGGCGCCATTCGGGCAGCGCGCACGGGCAGGAGACGAGCACCATGCCGTCGAGCAGATCGGGACGCAGGCCGGCAAGGTTGGCGATGATCGCCGCGCCGCCGCCTTCGCCGATCGCGACCACGCGGGCGCGGCGATAGCGGCTGCGCAGCGCGGCGATGGTGTCGGCGACCAGCGTGATGCGGTCGGCGGTGTAATTGTCGCCGATCCCGTCGCCCTGCACGCCGGTCGACTGGTTGCCGTCGCCGTCGCCGAAACCGGGGCGCAGCAGCCGCACGACCGCGCTGGCGGGCGCCGCGGTGGCGAGCGACTGGCCGAAGGGCCTGAGATCGACCGCGGTGCCGCCCTTGCCGTCGCCATGGACGATGACGAACAGGGTATCGGTATCGCGCTTTGCGTCGCCGAGAGTCTCGGTGAACAGCGGCGGGGTGAGCTGCACCGTATCCGCGGCGCCGCGGGGCGTGGTCGCGCTGCATCCCGCCAGCAGCAGCGGGAACAGCATCAGGCCGGCGCGGGTCAGATCAAAGCGCATCGGCGATCCGCTGCGCCAGCCGGCGCGCGACATCCTGCTTCGACAGCCGTTCCCAGCTTTCGGTGCGGCCTGCGGTGACGAGGTGGACGGTGTTCGCATCTCCGCCCATCACATCGCCGGAAACATCGTTGGCGACAATCCAGTCTGCGCCCTTGCGAGTCCGTTTCGCGGTAGCGTGTTCGACGACCCGTTCGGTTTCGGCGGCGAAGCCGACGACGAGCGCCGGACGGCGATCGCCATGGCCCAGCGTGGCGAGGATGTCCGGATTCTCGGTCAGCGCCAGCGTCGGTGTGTCCGCGCCCTTCTTGATCTTCTGTTCGGCGGTGCCGGCGGTGCGCCAGTCCGCCACGGCGGCAACCATCACCGCGGCGTCGGCGGGGAGCGCGGCATCGACCGCTTCGGCCATTTCGCGGGCCGTTTCGACATCCACCCGGTCCACGCCGCGCGGGGTCGGCAGAGTCACCGGCCCGGCGACCAGCGTGACGCGCGCGCCCAGTTCGGCGAGCGCGCCGGCGATTTCGAACCCCTGTTTCCCCGACGAGCGATTGGCGATGTAGCGCACCGGGTCGATCGGCTCATGCGTCGGTCCGGCGGTGACGAGGACGTGCTTGCCCGCCAGCGGCCCCGAGGTCGGCGCCAGCGCCGCCTGGATCGCGGCAAGGATCGCAGCGGGCTCGGGCAGGCGGCCGGGGCCATATTCGCCGCACGCCATCGGGCCTTCGTCGGGCTCCATCACCGTGACGCCGTCGGCGCGGAGCTGCGCGACGTTGCGGCGGGTGGCGGCGTGCTGCCACATCCGCACGTTCATCGCGGGTGCGGCGAGCACCGGCTTGTCGGTGGCGAGCAACAGGGTGGTGGCGAGATCGTCGGCGATACCCGCCGCCATCTTTGCCATCAAGTCGGCGGTGGCGGGGGCGACGACGACCAGATCGGCGTTCCGGCTGAGCTGGATATGCCCCATCTCCGCCTCGTCCTTGAGATCCCACAGCGTCGTGAACACCTGGTTCTCCGACAGTGCCGCGAGCGTCATCGGCGTCACGAAATGCTGCCCGCCGGCGGTGAGCACGCAGGTGACGCCGATCCCGGCCTTGCGCGCGAGGCGGACGAGCTCGCACGCCTTGTAGGCGGCGATCCCGCCGCCGACGATCAATAGGATGCGCTTCATCGTTCGATTCTCTGCACCCGCACGCTCCGCCTGTCGAGGGCGCGGGTCACAAGGTCGCGCAGCGCGTCGGGCACGAAGGCGAGGCCGATCAGGAAGGCCGGCGCGATCATGAGCCCCCAGTAGAAGGTGTCGAGCCGCGCGAAGAGGCTGATGACCACCGCATAGGCGCAGAAGGTCGCCGCGGTGCGGAGCGCCAGCGGATCGCGCCAGCTTGCCCAGCCGAACAGCGCCAGCGCGACCAGCGGCGCGGCGGCGAGCGCGGGGAGGATCTGAAGCCCGGTCGCCAGCGTCATCGCGCGCACGAACAAGCCGAAGCCGTGCATTCCCGACCAGCCGGGCGATGCCGCGTCGAGCGGGCCGGTGACGCTGTGCACCGCGACCGCGTGCGCGGCGAGCACCAGCGCGAACACGCCGAGCGCCGCAGTCCAGCCGGCGGCTTCACGGCGCTGGCCCTCGGCAAAGGCGAGGGCAGCCATGACGAGGACGTAGAGCGCCGCCGTCTCACGGATCAGCATTGCGATCAGCGCGATCGTCACCGCCTCGACCCAACGGCCGGGCCGGCGCAGCGCGAGACTGAGTGCGACGAGCAACCCTGCCCAGATTTCATGAAAGACGATCAGTTCGGGCTGGACGAAGGCGAGCATCCCCGCCGCCAGCAGGAACAGCGCCGCGAGCAGCGCGGGGACGCGCGCCACCGCCTCCCGCAGCCGGTGATACCAGGCATAGGCGGTGGCGAAGGCGAGCATGCAGAGCAGCGCCAGCGTGACGGCAAGCGGCAGCGCGCCCTGCACCACGGCCAGACCGGGAAGGCGGAAGGTCAGGAACGGGCGCAACGGATAGCTGCCCGCGCGCAACGCGTCGGCAGCGGCGCGGTAGTAATCCTCCCCATGCGCGACTGCGGAAACGATGCCCTCGTACAGCACGATGTCGGTCTGCGGGTTGGCGCTGGCGGTATCGGGCGCAGGCGCGGGCACGCCGAGCACGGTGAGCGAGGCCAGCAACAGCGCCGCGAGCACGCCCAGCACGATCCGCGCCTGTGCGGCCGGGAGCGCGGCGAAGCGGCTGGGGTGCGTTAGCCAGAGGGGAGAGCGGGTCATTCGGACGAGGTTGTACCGCGACGAACCGGTGCTGTCAGGTGATCAGCAGCGTCGCAGCGACGCCGGCACCCGCCGCAAGCAGCGCGACCAGCCCGTAACGCCAGCCGCCGCCCACGCGCACCACCTGAATCTCCCTGAGCGGCGGAGCAGGGGGCGCTCCGCCCGGATCGGGGAAATGCCGCTCGATATTGCGGATCAGCTTGGGCAGGCGGGCGAGGGTCTTGATATCCTCGGCCAGCCGATCGGCGATGAACGCTTCCGGCCCCAGCTCCGTGCGGATCCATTCGCGGATGAACGGTGCGGCGCTGTCCCACAAATTGATGTCGGGATGCAGGCGCGTCGCCACCCCCTCGACCATCACCATCGTCTTCTGCAGCAACAGCAGATGCGGCTGGGTCTGCATGTCGAAGTCGCGGGTGATGTTGAACAGACTGTCGAGCATCATGCCGACGCTCATGTCCTTGACCGGGAGCCCGCGCATCGGCTCGCCCACTGCGCGTAGCGCGGTGGCGAACTCGGCGACATTGTGGTGGGCGGGGACATAGCCCGCCTCGAAATGGATTTCGGCCACGCGGCGGTAATTGCCGGTGATCAGACCATAGAGGATTTCGGCGAGCCAGACGCGCGCGCGCCGGTCGATCCGGCCCATGATGCCGAAATCGATCGCCGCGATATGGTTGCCGGGGAGCGCGAAGAGGTTCCCCTGATGCATGTCGGCGTGGAAAAAGCCTTCCGAGATGGCCTGACGCAGAAATGCGCGGACCAGCGTATCGGCGAGCTTCTTGGTATCGTAGCCCGCGGCGGCGATCGCATCGCGGTTCGACAGCTTGATGCCGTCGATCCATTCCAGCGTCAGCACCTTGCCGGTGGTGCGCTGCCAGTCGATTGCGGGGACAGTGAAATCGGGCTCGGCCTCCATCGACTCCGACAGTTCGGAGGCGGAAGCAGCTTCGCGGCGCAAATCCAGCTCGCGCGCGGTCCAGCGCTTGAACGTCTCTATGACGAGGCGCGGGCGCAGCCGGGCGACTTCGCCGCCCTGCGCCTCAAGCTGGGCCGCCGCCCATTCATAGGTGTCGATCGCCTTGGCGAACTCGGCCTCGATCCCCGGGCGCAGCACCTTGACCGCGACCTTGCGGCCGTCGGTGGTGGTGGCGCGATGGACCTGCGCGATCGATGCGGCGCCGATCGGCACTTCTTCGAGCTCGCTGAACAAGTCCTCGATCGGCCGTTCGAAGCTGCGCTCGATCGCCGCGCGAATCACCGGGAAGGGGACGGGCGGGAGCGCGTCCTGCAGTCGCATCAGATCGTGCGCCGCCGCCTCGCCGATCAGGTCCGCGCGGGTCGCGAGCGTCTGGCCGAGCTTGATCGCGGCGGGACCGATATCCTGCAGCGCGTCGGCATAGCGCGGGGTCTCGGGCATGCGCGCGCCAAAGCGAAGCACACGCGCGGCGCGGCGCACCAGCGGCGGTGTGTTGCGGTCGCGCTCGATTCCCCGCAGCGCGCCGTGGCGCGCCAGCGTGCGGCCCCATTTGAGGAGGCGCCACAGATGGACGACGGGAGCGGTCAAATTTTCCAGCCGCTATGGATTGCGACCAGACCGCCCAGCATCGGCTCTACGCGGGTCTGAACGAAACCGGCGTCTTTGATCATGCCTTCGAAGGTCGGCATGTCGGGGAAGCGGCGGATCGATTCGATGAGGTAGCGATAGCTGTCCTCGTCATTCGCCAGCAGCTTGCCGAGCTTGGGCACGATATGGTGCGAATAGGCGTCGTACACATCCGAAAAGCCCGGCCAGACCGTGGTCGAGAATTCGAGCACGAAGAAGCGCCCGCCGCGCTTGAGCACGCGATGCGCCTCACGCAGCGCCTTCGGGATGTCGGTGACGTTCCGGATGCCGAAGGCGATGGTGTAGGCGTCGAAGAAGCGGTCGGGCCATTGCAGCGTCTCGGCATTGGCCTCGCTCCACACGAGGCCGTCGATGCCGCGCTTGGCCGCGCGGTCGATGCCGACGGCGAGCATGTCGGGATTGATGTCGGCGACGGTCACCGCGGCGCCCGATTCGGCCATGCGGAAGGCGATGTCGCCGGTGCCGCCCGCCATGTCGAGAATCGCCTCGCCCTCGCGCGGCTTCACCCGGCGGACGAACACGTCCTTCCAGATGCGGTGCAGCCCGCCCGACATGGCGTCGTTCATCACGTCGTAGCTGGAGGCGACGCTGGAGAAGACCCCGCCGACGCGGCGGGTCTTGTCCTCGGGGGCGACATCTTCGTAGCCGAAGGAGACGGTGTCGGAAGGATTGCTCATGGGCCCAGCCCTGTAGCGGCGCTTGCGGGCGTGGCAAAGCCTGCTTAGCTCAATCCGATGCCTGAGCTTCCCGAAGTCGAGACGACCGTGCGCGGTCTCGCCCCCGTGCTGGAGGGGCGGCGGATCCGCCGTGTGTTGATGCGGCGGCCCGATCTGCGGCGCCCGATGCCGCAGGATCTGGGCCAGCGGCTGACCGGCGCGACCGTTACCGGCCTTGGCCGCCGCGCCAAATACGGGCTGATCGACACCGATCGCGACGATACGATGGTCTTCCATCTCGGCATGTCGGGGCGATGGCGGATCGATCCGACGGAGGAACTGGCGCACGATCATCTGATCCTCGAGACCGAGGAGGGACGCACGCTGGCGCTCAACGATCCGCGGCGTTTCGGATCGGTCGACCTGCTGCCCACCGCCGACGTCGATGCGTGGCCCGCGTTCAAGGCGCTCGGCCCCGAACCGCTGGGGCCGGACTTCACTGCGGATCACCTGCTCCGGATGCTTGCGGGGCGGGTGGCGTCGATCAAATTGCTGCTGCTCGATCAGCGAATCGTCGCCGGGCTCGGCAATATCTATGTGTGCGAGGCACTGTACGAATCGCGCATCGCGCCCAGCAGCGGCGGCGGGTCGATTGCGAAGCCCAGGCTGGAACGGCTGGTCGCGGAGGTCCGGGCGGTGCTCGAATCGGCGATCGAGGCCGGCGGATCGACGCTGCGCGACTATGCGCGCCCGGATGGCGAACTCGGCTATTTCTCGAAGCAGTTCAAAGTCTATGGGCGCGAGGGCGAACCATGCGCATGCGGCGGCACCGTTGCGCGCTATACCGAGGGCGGGCGCTCGACCTTCTGGTGCCCGAAATGCCAGCGTTAGGTTGTGTTCTGTCTGCGCAGAACCCGTGCGGAATCCAGCCAGCTAGGTTGACCCGAATCGCTCGAATGGCTAAGGGGCGCGCTTTCCCGGCGTGGGGATGTGATTTCCGCGCCTCTTTTCGCATCGAAAACAGGAACGAACATTCATGGCGAACACGCCGCAAGCCAAGAAGCGCATCCGCCGCAACGCCGCCCGCGCCGAAGTCAACGGCGCACGCGTCAGCCGCATCCGCACCTTCGTGAAGAAGGCGGAGAGCGCGCTCGATTCGGGCGACAAGTCGGCGGCCGAGACGGCGCTGAAGGCGATGCAGCCGGAGCTGGCACGCGGCGTGGCCAAGGGCGTGCTGCACAAGAACACCGCGTCGCGGAAGTTCTCGCGTCTGACGAAGCGCCTCGCCGCGCTCGCCTAAACAACGCGATTTCAGTGGTTTAAAAACCCCCGCCGGATCCGTCCGGCGGGGTTTTTCTTGTTTGTTCAAGCGGTTGATGCCCGGCGAATCGCCGAACCCGCGGATTTGCGCGAGTCGCGTCGTCACGCCATTGTAACGTTGTGATTTCAAGGCGTGATTCCAAGCACTTGATGCTTGAATCGCGGAAATCCGGGGCTGGGGCGAGTCAAGCCTACTTATTTCAGATTCTTTACATGCCGCCCTCTTGCTCGACTCGAAAAATGGTCCCTAAAACAACCCTCCGCCGCGGCGTTTCTCGCAGGCGGAATCAGCGAAGGGCGTAACTCGGGGCGGATGCGATTCCGGCTGGGGGTAGCTTTTGCCTGAGCGAAATCGATGTGCGGAAAGGGGGCTTTCCGCATCGGATATCTTGTGCCCGCGTGCGGGACTGTAACGAAGGGGCGTGTTAGGAATGGATCAAGCCAAGGCCTGGACACGCGTGCGCGGTAATCTGCGGCTTTCCGCAGGCCAGCGGCTGTTCGACCAGTGGCTGAAGCCCATCGTCCTGATCGAGGGGGGCGACCCCGAAACCGTGCGCCTGGGTCTGCCGTCGCCCTTCATGACCAATTGGGTGAAGGGGCATTACGCCGAACGGCTGCTGATGGAGTTCCGCTCGCAGCTGCCCGACATCCGCACCGTCTCGATCGAAACGCTCGCCCGCGAATCGCGTGAGCTGGCGCCCGAGGCCGAATCGCCGGCAATCGATGCTGCGCCGGCCGCCGCCTCGCCCGTCGCGCCGCGGCCTTCGGCGTCGGCAGAGCGTCCGCGTTTCGATTCGCGCTTCACCTTCGACCGGTTCGTGGTCGACACGTCGAACCGCGTCGCGTTCAACGCGTCCAAGGCGCTGGCCGAGCCGGGCAAGCCGCGCTTCAGCCCATTGTACCTTCACAGCTCGACCGGCCAGGGCAAGACGCACCTGATGCACGCGATCGGCCATGCCTTCCTGGAAGCGTGCCCGGACGCGAGCGCGATCTATATGCCCGCCGAGCGCTTCATGTTCGAATTCGTCCGTGCGGTGCGTGAGCGCGATACCTTCGCGTTCAAGGCGCGCCTGCGCGGCGTCGACCTGCTGATGATCGACGACCTTCAGTTCATCGCGGGCAAGGAATCGACTCAGGAAGAGTTCTTCCACACCGTCGACGAGTTCATGCGCGAGGGCAAAAGGCTGGTGATCGCCGCCGACCGCAGCCCGCTCGCGCTCGAGGGCATCGAGGCGCGGCTGGCGTCGCGGCTGGGCGCCGGTCTTGCCGCCGACATCAAGCCGGCCGAGCTCGGCCTGCGCCGCGCGATCCTGGGCCGCAAGCTCGAGGACATGCCCGGTGCGCAGGTGCCGGCCGAGGTGCTCGACCTGCTCGCCGCGCGGATCAGCAGCAGCGTCCGCGAGCTGGAAGGCGCGCTCAACCGCCTCGTCGCCTATGCGCAGCTCAACGATGAGGTCGTGTCGATCGAGTTCGCCGAGAGCGTGCTGGGCGAGGCGCTGCGCGGCAGCCAGCGCCGAATCACCATCGACGAGATCCAGAAGGCGGTGTCGTCGCACTTCGACGTCAAGCAGCTCGACCTCGTGTCACAGCGCCGTGCCGTCGCCATCGCGCGTCCGCGCCAGATTGCGATGTACCTCGCCAAGCGGCTGACCACCCGCTCGCTGCCCGAGATCGGCCGCAAGTTCGGCAATCGCGATCACTCCACCGTGATCCACGCCGTGCGCCGCATCGAGGAACTGCGCGGCACCGACAGCGAAATCGACACGGCTGTCCGCAATCTGATGCGGCAGCTCGAAGCTTAAACCTTCCGCAGAGCGGAATGGGGGCGGGGGCGGAAGGCAACTTCCGCCCCCAGCTCGTTTGGCCGCTGTCCAGGCCGGCAATCGCCGTCATTCCCGCCCGGGCGGGATGACGGACCAAGTGCGGGTTTCGCTAACGCGGCAGTTCGTCGAGGAACGCCGCGACGTCGGTCAGGTCGACATGCTTGTCGAGATAGGTCGCCCCGATCCCGCGCGCGAGCAGGAAGGGAAGCGTGCCCGCGTCCATCTTCTTGTCGTGCAGCATATGTTCGACCAGTCGCTCGCCGCTCGCGGCGATGCCAGCACTGGCGAGATCGTGGGGCAGGCCGCTCGCCTTGAGATGCGTTGCGACACGTTCGGCATCCGCCGCAGGGCATAGCCCCTGCCGTGCGGAGAAGGCGAAGGCGAGTGCCATGCCCGCTGCGACACCCTCGCCATGGAGCAGTTTGTCGGAGAAGCCGGTTTCGGCCTCGAGCGCATGGCCGAAGGTGTGCCCGAGGTTGAGCAACGCGCGCCGCCCGGTGGTCTCGCGTTCGTCGTCGGCGACGATTCGCGCCTTCGCGCCGACCGAATGGGCGATGGCATAGGCGCGTGCGTCGGCATCTCCGGCCAGCAACGCGCCGCCATTGCCCTCGCACCAGGCGAAGAAATCGCCGTCGTCGATCAGGCCGTATTTCACCACTTCGGCATAGCCGGCACGCTGTTCGCGCAGCGGCAGCGTGTCGAGCAGGTCGGGATCGATCAGCACGACCGCGGGCTGGTGGAACGCGCCGACGAGATTCTTGCCCGCCCGGCTGTTGATCGCGGTCTTGCCGCCGACCGAGCTGTCGACCTGTGCGAGCAGCGTCGTCGGGATCTGCACGAAGTTGCAGCCGCGCTTGAGAATCGCGCTGGCGAAGCCGACGAGATCGCCGATCACGCCGCCGCCGAGGGCAATGACATGGTCGCCGCGCTCGATGCCGAGATCGAGCAGCCGGTCTAGGAGCGATTCGAGCTGGGCCCAGCTCTTGGTGCCCTCGCCCGCGGGCAGGACGATCGTCTCGTTCATGAGCCCGGCGGCGGCGAGAGTCGCCGCGAGCCGCTCCGCATGCGGTGCGACATTGGCGTCGGTGACGATGACGAAAGGACGCTTGCGCGCGAAGGGGGCGAGATGCGCGGCAGCGCGGTCGAGCAGTCCGCTTTCGATCCGTACCTCATAGCTGCGCGCGCCGAGCGCGACCGGGACCGTCCTCATGCGTTCAGCGCCTCGAGGATCGTGTTGACCGTGGCGTCGTGCGGCGCGGATTTGCTCACCACATGGATCGGCGCGAGCGCATAGACCGGGTTGCGAACGGCGGCGAGTTCGGTGAGCACCTTCAACGGATCCTTTCCACGGAGCAGGGGGCGATGGTCGCGCTTGGCGACACGTTCCGCCAGCACATGCGGCGGCGCGTCCAGCCAGATCGTCGTCGACTGGTCAAGGATCAGCGCGCGGGTTTCGGCGTTGAGGAAGGCGCCGCCGCCGGTGGCGATCACCTTTGGCGTGCCGTCCACCAGCCGCGCGATCACGCGCCGTTCGCCATCGCGGAAATGCGCTTCGCCGAACCGTTCGAAGATTTCGGCGATGGTCATGCCGGCGGCCGATTCGATTTCCACATCGGCGTCGACAAAGGGCAGGTGCAGCCGCTGCGCGAGGCGGCGGCCGATGGTGGTCTTGCCCACGCCCATCAATCCGATCAGCACGATCGGGCGCGACGGAATGAAGGGATTGGGAGCGTGGGTTTGCAGCATGGTCGCGGGGGCTATACAGCGAGGGCCGCGCTCGGGCAAAAGGCCTGATCGCCTGTATTGAATTCCGTTTTCCTGAGGGGGTCGATGTCCCGTTCGCTCGTCATCATCATCGTGGTCGCCGTGCTTTTGATCGGTGGTCTGTTCTTCCTGTCCGGGCGCAACACCGAAAAGCAGCCGGTGACCGTCGAGAAGGTCGTGCCGCTTGAAAATCTCGCGAACTAGTGTCGCGCTGACCGCGCTCGGCGCGGTGCTGGCGGCCGGTGCGGTTATCCCCGCGCTGGGCCAGGACCGCCCCGAATCGCTGCTGCCGCCCGGTTTCAACGATCCCGTGCCGGCGCCTGCGCCCGCGCCGGCCCCGGCGCCCGCACCGGCGCAGCCGGGCGCGCCGCGTCCTGCTGCCACCCCGGCGATCGTCGCGAGCCCGCTGCCCGGCGCGCCATTACCGCTGCCCACACCCGGAGCGACGCCGACCGCGGTGCCGGGCGAGATCGATTACGCGGTGGTCGCCCGCTACGAATTACCCGATTTCGCCAAGCGTTCGCTGGCGCGGGTGGGGCCGTCCTCGCCCGCGAGCGACGGACTGCCCGCCAATGCGTTCGGCCGCGCCGATGGCGGCTTCCTGCAGGCGCTGATGCGGCGGCTCGAGGCGCCGGTCGCTTCGCGCTGGCTGTCGATCGGCCTGCGCCGCGCATTGTTGTCGCGGGTCGATACCCCCGCCGGCCTCAACGGCGCGGACTTCGCCGCCGAGCGCGCATGGCTGCTGATCCGCATGGGCGAGGCCGATGCCGCCCGGGCGATGGTACAGTCGGTCGATATCGCGAACTATTCCCCCAAGCTGTTCCAGATCGGCATGCAGGCGATGCTCGCCACCGCCGATCCGGGCGGGATGTGCCCGATGGTCGCGCCTGCGCTGCGCAGCGTGCCGGACCGCAACTGGCGCTTTGCCGAAGCGATCTGCGCGGGGTTGGAGGGCGACCCCAACCGGGCCGGCCTGGCAATCGACACTGCGCGGCGCCGGATGAACAACTCGATCGACTTGCTGCTCGCCGAAAAGGTGGTGGGCATGGGCGTGTCGGGCCGCCGCGCCGTGACGATCGAATGGAATGCCGTCGATCAGCTGAGCGCGTGGCGCTGGGGTCTGGCGGTCGCTTCGGGCACCGACATCCCGGCCGAACTCTATGGCACCGTCGGTCCGCAGGTGAATTACTGGCGCGCGACCGCGCCGATGCTGGGCTGGCGCGACCGCATCGCGGCGGCGGAGGCCGCGGCGGGGCAGGGCGTGTTCTCGAGCCAGGCGCTGACCGACCTCTATGGCGAGATCGAGGAGCAGGAAGACGCGACAACCACCGAAGTGGCGGTCGCACGCGACCTGCGCGCGTCCTTTACCGCGGCGACTCCGGCCGAGCGGGTCGAGCGGATGCGCGGGCTGTGGGATGAAGCGCAAAGCCCCGGCACGCGCTACAGCCGCCTGATCCTGACCGCGCGTGCCGCGGCCCGGCTCAATCCCGATGCGGCACTGCGCGGAGATGCCGACCGGCTGATCGCGTCGATGCTCAGCGCGGGGCTGGACCGCGCGGCGCTGCGCTGGCGCGGCGTGGCCGAACGCGGGAGCGAGGGGGCGGCGCTGCTGCTGCTCGCCGATCCGTCGGGCCGTCCGGTATCGGCCGGGGACGCGGGCGCCTATCGCGGTGACAATGCGGCGCTCTATGCGGCTGCGATGGCGGGCGCCGGGCGTGTTTCGGAAGGCGATGGCGCGCAGCTGATGCGCGGCGCGAACGTCAATTTCGAGGCGGCGAACGCCTGGACCCGGGCGATCGACGAAGCGGCGCAGCGGGGCGAGCCGGGGACAGTGGTGCTGCTGGCGGCGGTGGGGATGCAGACCCGTGTTTGGGCGGGCGTGTCGCCCGAGGCGCTCTACCACATCACCCGCGCGCTCAACCGCGTCGGGCTGGGCGGTTATGCGCGGATGATCGCCGTCGAGGCGATCACGCGGACTTGACCAGCGCGGGCGAAGACCGCGCGCTGATCGAGCGCTTTCTCGAGATGATGGCGGCGGAGGCGGGGGCTTCCGCCAACACCATCGACGCCTATGGCACCGACCTGCGGCTTGCCTCGACGGTGCTGGCGAACGGGCTGGCGGATGCGGATCGGACCGGGATCGAGAAGCTTGCCCACGCGTGGCGCGACCTGTCGCGCGCCACCGTTGCGCGCAAGTCCGCAGCGCTACGGCGTTTCTTTGCCTTCCTTGCCGATGAGGGGCTTCGCGCCGACGATCCCGGCGCGGCGCTGCCGCGTCCGGGGAGCGCGCGAGGCTTGCCCAAGACGCTGTCCGCTGCCGATGTCGACCGGCTGTTCGCGGCGATCCAGAGCCGAATCGAGCGCGAGCCGAGCGATCCACGCGACCTTCGGCTGCTGGCGCTGGTGGAGCTGCTCTACGGATCGGGCCTGCGCGCGACCGAACTGGTGTCGCTGCCGCGCAATGCCGTGCAGCCCGACAAGCCGTATCTGATCCTGAAGGGGAAAGGCGGGCGCGAACGGCTGGTGCCGCTGTCCGACCGCGCGCGCGCCGCGGTTGCGGCATGGCGCGACCATGTCGACGCCGGGCGGCCATGGCTTTTCCCTTCGGGCAAGGCGCATCTCAGCCGCGTGCGGCTCTACCAGATGATCCGCGCCATCGCGGCCGAGGCGGGCATTCCGCCCGACCGGGTCAGCCCGCACGTGCTGCGCCACGCCTTCGCGACGCATCTGCTGGAGGGCGGGGCGGATCTGCGCGCGCTGCAGGCGATGCTGGGCCATGCCGACATCGCCACGACCGAGATCTATACCCATGTCGACAGCAGCCGGCTGGTGCAGCTTGTCAACGAACGGCACCCGCTGGCGGACAAGCCCAAGATCGCCGCCCAAGCCACCGGGCGCGTTGACGTGAGCAAAGAGGGGGCATAGGGCGCCGCGATGGCTACTTTCCTCGAATTCGAGAAGCCGATTGCGGAGCTTCAGGCTCGCATCGACGAACTGCGCGATGCCGCGGCCGGCGGCGAGGTCGATATCGACAGCGAAGTCGCGAAGCTTCAGGCGAAGTCGGACAAGTTTCTGCGCGATGCCTATGCGCGCCTGACCCCGTGGCAGAAGACGCTGGTCGCCCGCCATCCGGAGCGGCCGCACTTCAAGCACTATGTTGCGCGACTGATCACCGACTTCATGCCGCTGGGCGGCGACCGCGCCTTTGCCGACGATGCCGCGATCCAGGGCGGCCTTGGCCGTTTCCGCGGGCAGCGCGTGATGGTGATCGGGCACGAGAAGGGCGACGATACCGCCAGCCGCCTCAAGCATAATTTCGGCATGGGCAAGCCCGAGGGCTATCGCAAGGCGATCCGCCTGGTCGAGCTGGCCGGCAAGTTCGGCATTCCCGTCATCACGCTGGTCGACACCTCCGGCGCCTTTCCGGGCATGGAGGCCGAGGAGCGTGGGCAGGCCGAGGCGATCGCCCGTTCGACCGAGGCGTGCCTGAATGCCGGCGTGCCGCTGGTTGCATCGATCCTGGGCGAGGGCGGCTCGGGCGGCGCGGTGGCGCTGGCCGCGGGCAACCGCGTGCTGATGATGGAACATGCCGTCTATTCGGTGATCTCACCCGAAGGCTGTGCCTCGATCCTGTGGCGTACCGCCGACAAGGCGGCGGACGCGGCAGAGGCGATGAAGATCACTGCGCAGCACCTGAAGGAGCTGGGCGTGATCGATACGATCGTCCCCGAACCGCTGGGCGGCGCGCACCGCGACCGCGATGCGGCGATCGACGCGCTGGGCGATGCGATCGAGCGCGCGCTGGGCGAGCTGGCCGGGCAGGATGCGCAGACGCTGCGTCAGGGCCGCCGCGCCAAGTTCCTGGCGATGGGCCGCGCCTGACAATTGAAACGACCGGCAACGAAAAAGGGCGGCGGACCCGTAAGTCCGCCGCCCCGTTTTCGTTCGTTCGATTCGAACTCGGCTTAGCCAGCCTTCATGTTCGACGAAACGTTCGTGAAGGTCTTGGTGAGCTGGTTGCCCAGGCCCTGCATAGCGGCAATCGCGGCGACGGCGATCAGAGCGGCGATCAGGCCGTACTCGATTGCGGTGGCGCCCTTCTTGTTGCCAAAAATCTTGCGGATCGTCTTCATACCGGTCTCCATCCTGTTCACAAGCTTCAGTTACCCGGCTGTCCGCGGGTAAAGCCCGAGTCCAGCAAGGCCGAAATTACGGGGCGGAAGTTAACAAAGACCTTAGACGCACGGGGTCGCGAGAATTCAGCGCTTGCCCTGTACGGCGTCGCTGACATTGGTCCACATGCCGGTGGTGACATCGGCCAGGCCAAGGAGAGCGGACATCATCGCGAGCACGATGAGAGCCAGGATCAGGCCGTATTCGACTGCTGTTGCCGCACGACGGCAACGCAATAAACGGCGGGTAAGTGTTGTCGGCACTTGCATCCGTACAGCCTTGTCCGATTGCGATTACTGGAAACTAGGGAAACAAGATTAACGAAATGTCGATGCCGATTACGAACGACTCCGATCCGGAGACGACGAAGCGCGGACTGCTGATGGTGGTCGCTGCGGCGCTGGTGGATGGCGATGGCCGGGTGCTGGTGCAGCAGCGCCCGCCGGGCAAACCGATGGCGGGCCTGTGGGAGTTTCCGGGCGGCAAGGTCGATCCGGGCGAGCTGCCCGAAGCGGCGCTGTGCCGCGAGTTGGAGGAGGAACTGGGCATCGGTGTCGAAAGCGCCTGCCTTGCCCCCGCGACCTTCGCCAGCGAGTCGCTGGGCGACCGGCATTTGCTGCTGCTTCTCTACGCCTTGCGCAAATGGAGCGGGGTGCCGCAGGCGCACCATGCCACAGCGCTCAAATGGGTGCGTCCGCTAGAGCTGCACCGGCTGGAGATGCCGCCTGCCGACAAGCCGCTGATCGGGCTGCTGGAGGCGTTGATCTAGGGTCCGGGCTTGAGTGCCGCGGCGAGCGATGCTGTGGCCGAGCCGCGGCGCGCCGGCTTGGGCTGCGACGGATCGGGCGCCCAGCCGGTCAGGAAGATCGCGTCGAAGCGCTCGGTCGTGCGTCCCTCGGCATCGGCGCGTGCCGCAAACCCGGCGGCCGCGCGGGCGACCGTGGCCCGCGTGAGCGGGGGCGAGGACGGCAGCAGGCTTGTCCCCGCCATGCCGCGCAGATCGCGCACCAGATCGAACAGGCTGGCGTAGCGGACGTTGAGATCTTCGACATCCGCGACCGGGAGCGCGAATCCCGCGCGGACGAGCAGGTCGCCCGCCGCCCGCACATCCACCTGCGGGTGCACGCGCGCGGCAGGCCGTTCAGCCTCGGCCTCCAGCAGCACCGAGCGCAAGGTCGAGAGCGTATTTCCACCCAGAAATGCGCCGAGAAACAGGCCGTCGGGGCGCAATGTGCGGCGAATCAGCGTGAGCGCGCCGGGCAGATCGTTGACCGTATCGAGGCTGCCCGCGGCGATGACGAGATCGAAGCTGGCGTCGGGGAAATGCGGCTGGTCCTCGTCGCCCTGCCGGCCGCCGGCCATCGCGGAAAAGCGCGCGCCGGCGTCGACCCGGGTCACCCGTGCGCCCGGCGGCGGCACGAAGGCGCCGTCGAAACAACCGAGATCGAGAACGTCCGCGAACTCCCGCCGTACCGCATCGAGCCGCTCGCCAATCCCTTCGAGCATCCAGTCGCGGATGAAGGACGCATCGGAGAAGCGCGGCGCGGCGCGGTCACGGCGGGCGCGGCGGCGGGCCCGATCGAAGATTTCGGGGGGAGTCGTGGCGGTCACGGCGCGGCTTGTGCCGCGTTCCCCGGCGCGCGACAAGCAGGCTGTGGGGGAACGCGATTGGGGGTAGCCGCGCCAGTCCTGAAACTCGTCGCGCTGGCGCTCCCGCCGCGTTGTCCGGGTTGTGGCGAGGTGGTCGATGCGGACCACCGCTTCTGCGTCGCTTGCTGGGGCCAGTTGACGCTGGTCGCGCCACCGTGGTGCGCCACCTGCAATCTGCCCTTCGACTATGATCGTGGGCCCGAGGCGCAATGCGGCCCGTGCCTTTCCACGCCGCCCGCGCATGACGGCGTGCGTGCAGCGGTCGCCTATGGTCCGGCAGCACGCGCGCTGGTGCTCAAACTCAAATATGGCCGGCGCACCGCCTATGCCGCCACCGCCGCCGGGCTGATGGCGCGCCTGATGCCCGAAGACGCCGAACTGCTGATCCCCGTGCCGCTCCACCGCTGGCGTATCTGGGGCCGCGGATTCAATCAGGCGGCGCTGATCGCGCAGGCGCTGTCGCGACGATCGGGGGTGCCTGTCGAGGCCGGCATGCTCCGTCGTGTCAAGGCGACCCCGGTGCTGCGCGGACTGGGCGCACGCGGGCGGGCAAAGGCGGTGGCGGGGGCGTTCGCGGCGGCGCCCGGCGCGCGCGACCTGCTCAGGGATCGCGCGGTGGTGCTGGTCGATGACATCCATACCAGCGGTGCCACCACCGACGCCTGCGTGCGCATCCTGAAGCGCGCGGGGGCGGCGAAGGTGACGATATTGTGCTGGGCACGCGTGCTCGATCCCGACGCCGCCGATTGACAAGCGGCCGCCGCGCTCTCACCTCGGAAGGCGATGGCAAAGATCGAAATCTACACCAAGGCGTTCTGCGGCTATTGCGCGCGCGCGAAGGCTCTGCTCGACAGCAAGGGCGCCGATTACGAGGAATTCGACCTGACGATGGGCGGGCCGAAGCGCGAGGAGATGATCCAGCGTGCCAATGGCCGCACCACGGTGCCGCAGATCTTCATCGACGGTGCACATATCGGCGGATCGGACGATCTGGCGGCGCTGGAGCGCGAGGGCAGGCTGGACGCGCTGCTCGACCGATGAAGGCTGCGATCCTTCAGATGACGAGCGGGATCGACCCGCTCGCCAACGCCCGCACGATGACCGACGCTGTGGCGCAGGCGGCGGCAGGCGGCGCGGGGATGTTGTTCACGCCGGAAATGTCGGGCCTGCTCGACCGTCAGCGCGCACGTGCGGCGGCGAACATCGTCTCCGAAAGCGAGGATCGGGTGCTCGCCGCGGTGCGCGAGGCGGCAGCAAGACACGGCGTCTGGGTACATCTGGGATCGCTGGCGTTGAAAGGCGAGCATGACGGGCGTTTCGTCAATCGCGGCTTCGTGATCGACGGGGCGGGTGAAATCCGCGCGCGCTACGACAAATTGCATCTGTTCGACGTCGATCTGCCGACCGGCGAGCGCTGGCGCGAATCCGATGCCTATGCGCCGGGCGCGGGCGCTGCAGTGGTCGGAACGCCGTTGGGCAAGCTCGGCCTCGCCATCTGCTACGACCTGCGCTTCCCCGACCTGTTCCGTGCGCTGACCGATGCCGGCGCGACCCTGCTGGCGGTGCCCGCGGCCTTCACCCGTCCGACCGGCGCGGCGCACTGGCATGTGCTGCTGCGCGCGCGGGCAATCGAGGCGGGAGTGCATGTCATCGCCGCCGCGCAGACCGGCGAGCATGAGGATGGCCGCGCCACCTATGGCCACAGCCTGGCCATCGACCCCTGGGGCGAGGTGTTGCTCGACATGGGTGAGGGTGCAGGCCTCGGCTTTGCCGAGATCGACCCGGCGCGCGTCGCGGACGTGCGTTCGCGGGTTCCCGCGCTCAACCATCGTCGCGCAATCCCGCCCGTCGAGATCGTGCCGTGATCGTCTTCGACCTCAAATGCGGTGCGGGCCATGTGTTCGAGGCGTGGTTCGGATCGAGCGCCGATTACGAAAGCCAGCGCGAGCGCGCGCTGATCGCCTGTCCGATGTGCGGCGACAGTGCGATCGACAAAGCGGTGATGGCGCCCAACGTGACCGCCAAGAGTAACCGTCGCAGTGAAGCGTCCCCGACCGGCAAGCCGGATCCCAGGCAGCTGATGGCCGCACTCGCGGAGGCGCAGGCGAAGATGCTCGAAGGTTCCAAATGGGTCGGCGTCGCCTTTGCCGACAAGGCGCGGGCGATGCATCTGGGGGAAGAGGCACACGCCCCGATCCACGGCCAGGCCAGCGTCGAAGAAGCCAAGGCGCTGATCGAGGAGGGCGTGGCCGTCGCGCCGCTTCCACTGCCGGTGGTTCCGCCCGAACAGCGCAACTAGCGGCGCTTTCGAAAGCTGGTTATTGGGGCGTCGAGTGACTCCGTAGCTCAGCAGGATAGAGCATCAGATTCCTAATCTGAGGGCCGCGCGTTCGAATCGCGCCGGGGTCACCATTTTTCTCTCCGAACATGCCGGATGGTTTGACTTCGCGGGCGCGGACGCACATCGTCACGGCATGTCTTGTTCCGAACATCGGCGGCGATACCGCACCCATGCGGGACAACTCCTGGCGGGCGTCTAGCCCCGGGCTCTCCACCGGCATGTCCCGAGGAGCTCGGGGCAAGGATCGGTGATCCGCACCGCCTTTCCATCGGGAAGGGCGTGTTCCGTCTTCAGGAGAAATGACAATGAGCGCAACGCGCGCGGCCCGGACGCGGCCGCAAATCCATATGATCGATACCGAAGCCGAGCGGCTTTCGGAGCTGGCGCTGAACATCGAGACCGCGATGCCGCAGGTCAGCGAGTTGCTGCTGCGCGAGACGACACGGGCCAAGACTCACCGCGCCGCGACGATGCCGGCCGACGTGGTGACGATGGGGGCCGAGGTCGAGTTTCGCGACGAAGCCAGCGGCGTCACGCGCACCGTGACGCTTGCCTGGCCGCAGGACGCGGATATCGCCGTCGGTCGCATCTCGATCCTCACACCGATCGGCGCCGGGTTGATCGGACTGGGGGAGGGACAGCAGATCCTGTGGCCCGACCGCGACGGTCGCGAGCGCAACCTGACGATCGTGCGCGTCAGTCAGCCCGCTGCCGCGGCGCGCTGAAGACGCGCATGCCGGCGCGGCATTGCGTCGCGTGCGGCCCGATGACAGACTGTTCTCCACCAGGCTGTGGAGAACAGAGCCATGCAGACGAAACCCGTGTCATTGTCGGCCCGGATCGGGCTGGCCGTTCTCGGTGCGATCATGGTTCTGGCCGGGGGCTGGTGCCTTGCCGGCGGCGTCTGGCTGATCGCGCTGGGCGGATCTTGGTATTTCGCGATGGCGGGCATCGGGCTGATCGTCGCGGGGGTGCTGATCGCCATCCGGCGATTGTCCGGTGCGGCGGTCTATGCGCTGGTTCTCGCCGGAACCGTCGTCTGGGCTTTGGCCGAGGTGGGCCTGGACTTCTGGCCGTTGGTTTCGCGGCTGGTCGCGCCGGCGGTGATCGCCATCGTCGTCCTGCTCGTCCTGCCCTGGCTGTCGGGGCGCGGGTGGCGGCCCGGCAACGCCGCACGCTACGGCTTGGCCGGGTTGCTTGGACTTGCCCTTGTCGGAACCGGGGTGCGTGCGTTCACCGCGAAGCCGCTGGTCGAGGCCATGGCCGCGCCCGTCCCAGCGCCGCTCGCAGCGCGGCAGGGGACGGACTGGCAATATTATGGCCGCACGCTGGCGGGCACCCGTTTTGCGCCGTTCGATCAGATCACGCCGCAAAATGTGGGGCAGCTTGAGGTTGCCTGGACCTTCCGCACCGGCGATGTCCCGACCGGCGGCCCGCCCCATGCCGGGGCGGAGAACCAGAATACGCCGATGCAGATCGGCGACACGCTCTATGTCTGCACCCCGCATAATATCGTCTTCGCGCTCGACGCCGATACAGGGAAGCAGCGCTGGAAGTTCGATCCCAAGGCCAGCTCGCCGCTATGGCAGCGGTGCCGCGGCGTCGCCTATCACAAGGTCGCGGCCGCACCCGCCGATGCCGCCCCGGTTCAATGCGCCGAACGGATCCTGCTGACCACGATCGATGCGCGGCTGATCGCGCTCGATGCGAAAACGGGGCAGCTCTGCTCCGGCTTCGGTACCGGCGGAGTCGTGGATCTCAAACAGGGCATGGGGGAAGTGAAGCCGGGCTTCTACTTCCAGACATCGATGCCGACCGTCGCGCGCGGGAAGGTGATCGTCGGCGGTTGGGTGCTCGACAATGTCGAGGTGAACGAGCCTTCGGGCGTGGTTCGCGCATTCGACGCGATGACCGGCGCGCTTGTCTGGGCCTGGGATCTCGGCAATCCCGCAATCACCGGTCTGCCGCCCGCCGGGCAAAGCTATACGCGCGGCACGCCGAACGTCTGGTCGACCCCCGCGGTGGATGAGGCATTGGGGCTGGTCTACCTGCCCACCGGCAACGCGACCCCAGACTTTTTCGGCGGGCACCGCAGCAAGGAGGCCGAGGCCTATTCCTCCTCCATCGTCGCGCTCGACATGGAGTCGGGGAAGGAACGCTGGAAGTTCCAGACGGTGCATCACGACATCTGGGACTATGACGTACCGGCCCAGCCTGCGCTGTTCGACATGCCCGATGGCCGGGGCGGTATCGTCCCGGCGCTGATCCAGGTGACCAAGCGCAGCCAGACCTTCGTGCTCGATCGCCGCACCGGACAGCCGCTCACGCCGGTGGTGGAGCGCGCGGTGCCGCAAGGGGCGGTCGCGGGAGATCGGACTGCACCGACCCAACCCTATTCGATCGGCATGCCCGCCATCGGTGTCGAGCCGCTGAGCGAGGCGAAGATGTGGGGTATCACGCCCTTCGATCAGCTGTGGTGCCGCATCCAGTTCCGCAAGATGCGCTACGCTGGCGACTTCACCCCGCCGGGGCTGACGCCGAGCCTGCAATGGCCCGGCTATTATGGCGGCATGAACTGGGGCAGCGCCACGATCGACGAGCGCCGCGGCTACCTGATCGTCAACGACACCCGCTCGGCGCATCGCGTGCAACTCGTCCCGCGTGCGGTGGCGGACCGGGCGGGCGCCGCCGCTTCGCACGACGGGCTTTCGCCGCAGACCGGCACGCCCTATGGCGCGGCGAAGGTCAGCTTCCTCTCGCCGCTCGGGGTGCCATGTCAGGATCCGCCCTACGGCACGCTGACGGCGATCGACCTCAAGACGCGCAAGATCGCATGGCAGGTGCCGCTGGGCACGGTGCGCGATACCGGTCCGGCGGGCATCCGCATGGGGATGAACATTCCGGTCGGCATGCCATCGGTCGGTGGGCCGGTCTCGACCAGCTCGGGCCTCGTCTTCTTCGCGGGCACGCTCGACTTCTACCTCCGCGCCTTCGACACCGCGAGCGGGCGTGAGCTGTGGAAGGGGCGGCTGCCCGTCGGCACCCAGACCACGCCGATGACCTATGTCTCGCCGAAGACCGGGCGGCAATATGTCATCGCCTTTGCCGGCGGGGCGCGTGAATCGCCCGATCGAGGCGACCATGTGATCGCCTACGCGCTGCCGCAGCGGCGCTGATCCACGCCGGGCGCGCGGGGCCGGTTTCCGCTTCCGCGCGTCTCTCCAGGCAACTCAGGTGCAAGTGTAGGCTGTGCCTTCCTTTCGCGCTTGCAACATGGCGCGTTGCCGACTAACCGCTCCTGCGAATTGTTATCATTAGCAGGGGTGCAAGATGGTGTTCGCACGCGGTTCCGGAAAATTGTTCAAGGGTCTGTCGCGCCCGGCGCTGCTAGCCTGTGCGCTGGCGATGCCGGCGCTTGCGGTAGCGAATGAGGGCGAAGAGGCGGAAGACGGGCGCGGCGATACCGTCGTGATCACCGGCGTGAACATCAAGGGGACCGGATCGGGCACCAAGACCGACACGCCGCTGATGGAGACGCCGCAGAGCATCACGGTGATCGACGGCGAGGAGCTGACGCTGCGCAACGCCCAGTCGATCAACCAGGCGCTGGGCTATGTCGCGGGGGTCTCCCCCAACCAGCGCGGCGGCATGGTCACGCGCTATGACCAGCTGATCCTGCGTGGCTTCGCGCCGGGCGTCTATCAGGACGGGATGCGGCTGATCGCGGGGCCGTATTCGACGCCGCAGATCGACTTCAACCGCGTCGAGCGGATCGACATCGTCAAGGGGCCGGCCTCGGTCCTTTACGGCAACTCGACCCCTGGCGGGCTCGTCAATCTGGTCAGCAAGCTGCCGGAAGCGACGGCGTTCGGCCGGGTCGAGCTGCAGGCGGGCAATTACGACACGCTGCGCGCGGTGGCGGACGTCAACCAGCCGCTCGACAGTGACGGACGGCTACTGTTCCGCGTCGTCGGCGGCTGGCAGAAGGGCGACGGACTGACGCAGGGGACGTTCAGCGAACGCTATCATGTCAGCCCCATGGTCACCTTCGCACCGACCCAGCAGACAAGCCTGACGCTGCTCGCGGCGTACCAGCGCTCGCCTTCGGGCGGCGGCTATTCGGGTGTGCCCGCTTATGGTTCGGTTCTGCCCAATCCAAATGGCGAGTTGCCGCGTGACATCAACACCGGCGATCCCGGATACGAGCGCTACAATCACAAGCAGAAGGCGATCGCCGCCTTCTTCCGCCATGAGTTCAACGACAGCCTCAGCTTCCGTTCCAACTTCCGCTTCCAGAACAACGAGCTGAGCTACCGCCAGCTCTATGTCGCGGGCTTCGCTACCACCGGAACCGGGGCCGGCCGCAACAGCGATTTCTCGACGATCATCCGCGGCGGCGGCGGCGCGGACGAGGATTTCGATACGCTGACGCTCGACAATCATTTCGCGGCGAAGTTCGCGACCGGGCCGTTGCGCCACAATGTGCTGGCCGGCGTCGACTATCAGAGCATCACCGGAGAGAATTTCCAGCAGTTCAATACCGGCGTCTCGGCGAACCCGCTGACCAGCATTCCCAACCTCAACCTGTTCAGGCCGGTCTATGGCGGGACGCTGCCGAGCTTCGACCTGACCGTCCTGTCGCCCGCCTATGTCAACACCTACGGCAAGCGGACTCAGGTCGGCCTGTATTTGCAGGATCAGATCGCAATCGGGCGGCTTCAACTGATCGCGAGCGGCCGTTTCGACTGGTACGACCAGACGACGCGCAACAAGAAGGTCGCTCCGGGTGCCGCCGGCGCCGCGACTTTCCTGTCGCAGAATGCCTTCACCGCGCGGCTGGGCGCGCTTTACGAGTTCGAATTCGGCCTCTCGCCCTATTTCAGCTACTCGGAATCGTTCGAGCCTCAGGCGGGCACGACCTGGCAGGGCGTGCCGTTCGATCCGGTGACGGGCCGTCAATATGAGGCGGGCCTGAAGTTTCAGCCCAGGGGCACCAACGCGATCTTCACCGCGTCGGTCTATGACCTGCGGCGGCGGAAAGTGCCTGTAGGCGATCCGGCCGCGGGCACCGGCGGCATTCCCACCAACGCGCAGATCCAGATCGGCGAGGTGCGCGTGCGCGGCGTCGAATTGGAAGGGCGTGGCGAGATCGCTCCCGGCCTCGATGTGATCCTGGCGGGCAGCTACACCGATGCGATCATCACGCAAGGGACGCCCGCGATCGCGTCCACCGCGACAAACAGCGGCACGCCGACCACGACCGGCACGCGCCAGCTGGGCACGCCCGAATGGCTCGCGTCGGGTTTTGTGTCCTATGATTTCGGCCGCAACAATGCCGTCGCCGGACCGCTGGGGGGGCTGAAGCTCGGCGGCGGCGTGCGTTATGTCGGCGGATCGGACGGCACCACCAGCTATGCGGTGATCAACAACGTCACCACCTTCCAGCGCTTCACGACGGATTCGTTCACGCTGGTCGATGCGGTGATCGGCTACGATCTCGGCAAGGCGAGCGGCGCGCTGACAGGGTTCAGCCTTGCAGTGAACGCGGCGAACCTGTTCGACACGCGCCACGTCAGCGCCTGCCCGTTCAGCAACAGCTGCTATTTCGGCGCTGGGCGCACCATCACGGGATCGCTTCGCTTCAACTGGTGAGAGAATGGGCCGTCCCTGCCGCTGGCGGGCAGGGACGGGCCTCGCCCGGAATTCCACGCATGAAAAAGCCCCCGAGGTACGAACCTCGGGGGCTTTCCGCTGTCCTGACCGGCAGAAATGCCGGCCGTGGATTAGCTGACGTGCTTGGCGATGTGCTTGTTCAGTTCGAACATCGTCGCCTTGTCGCCGCCGAAAACCTTCTTCAGCTTGTCGT
>Ga0247823_10000552_pt1 | contig 31303 bp, 27 predicted proteins | sample 13C_PalmiticAcid_2_FD_192426 | JGI IMG/M metagenome (GOLD analysis project Ga0247823, IMG submission 192426) | Soil microbial communities from agricultural site in Penn Yan, New York, United States - 13C_PalmiticAcid_Day30 | ecosystem: Environmental > Terrestrial > Soil > Agricultural land...
TGTAGAAACTCCGTTTAAAAAGGGCTTTGTGGGGGCGGTTATAGCGGGAATACCCCGGTACCTGCAACAGTTTAGGTGATGCATCCATTACGGAAATTTTATTACAAAAACGGGGCTAACTTCTTTTATTAGTTGCACAAAATATAAGGCCATGTTTATTCTGAATGTATTAGGGAGTTAAGACATGTCTTCAAACATGCAACTTGTTGAAAATAAAGACAATTATCCGCAATTTAAAAGCGGACGCCGCTCTCTGCGTGAAGAATATGCTGCTGCCGCCCAAGGCGAACCGCCACAGCAAGCCACCAACGACCCTATGGCTCTTTTCAATGACTCTCAGCTTGTTGAGTCTCAAGCCCAAGCGGCAACGCGCACACTGGCGACCCTGCTGGGTGGCACCCCTGAAATGGGTCCAGAAAAGAACTGGTTCCGCGTACAAGCTAAATTTTCCGGTAAGAACGGCAAAGACGCTTCCTATAACTGCGATTTTAGCCGTTCCCGCATCCTGCTGCGTAATAAGGCGCAGGCCCGCGAAGCGATGAATATCTTTACCGGCCCTGGCACCATTCAGTTGAAAGACGGCACAATCCTCAAGGTTCGTGAAGTTGAGAACAATCTGGCGACTTTCAATGAAAAGAAGAAAGGACTGCCGAACCTTGATGTCAAACTGACCTTTGAATTTACAGGTCCGGATGGCGAGCCGACATTCCACCACCACGAATTGCATTTCATCTTTGCCAAGGCAAGGGCGGATTATGAGCGTTCTCATGATGCCTATAAAGCCAAGCGTGTTGCCGAAATCTACCGCGATGGTGCCGACAATGCCCTGTCCGTGTGTGGTACGAAAGAAGATGCCCGCTCATGGGGTCAGAAATGGAACCAGTTTAATAATGAGGTTGAGGCCGCACAGAAGCTGCGCCTATCAATCCATAACAAAATCCGTGAGGATTTGGGGCTCAATGAGCTTCTTGGATATCAGCCATGCGTTTCAAGCAAGGCTAAAAAGCTGGCCAATCCCGGGGGGATGCTCTATGTAATCCAGTGATTTTTCACCGGATTATATTATGACACTTTCATACAATATCGAATATTACATGGTTTGCGGACTGCCCGTGGCAGCCGTACGCGCGCCTGCGCATCAGGGGCGTGTCATTCAGGCATGGGCCGCCGACAAAGAGAGGGGTGTTATGCGCCGTGATGCAAGCCTTCTCTCTGATATTGAATGCGACAGCCGCGTACGCCCGATGAGCAAAATGGCCTTTGATGCCTACTGCGCACAAAACAGCATCGATCAGGCTATTCCTGAACAGGCAATCCGTCAGACATTGTTCCTGGTTTCTGGTCAGGATTTTACCCAGACGAATTATTCTAAGGGCCTGAGCGGCTTTGGTATGGCGGCACCTGCGTTTAGATAAGTGAAAATCGTCTCATAAAAAACGGCCTCTGATGAGGCCGTTTTGTTTTTCCTATATCAACTGACTTATGATGCCAGCAATTTTTCAATCGCATCGACGGCATCATTGGCCGAGGCACCGTTCGGGCCACCACCTTGCGCCATATCAGGACGACCGCCACCACCTTTGCCACCCAGCACTTCGACGCCTGTCTTCACCAGATCCACAGCGCTGACCTTAGATGTCAGATCGGCGGTCACACCCACAACGATGGACGCTTTGCCATCTTCAGTGGCGATCAGCGTGATAACGCCAGAGCCGAGTTTCTGTTTCAGATCATCAACCATGGGTTTGAGGTCTTTGGCCGGAAAGCCCTCAAGCACGCGGGACGTGAATTTCACGCCGCCAATGTCTTTGACTTCCGGACCGGAACCAGCAGCGGCACCGCCACCTGTGGCCATTTGACGGCGCAGGTTTGAAAGTTCCTGCTCCAGCTTTTTCTTCTCGTCCATCAGCGCTTTCACGCGCGGAACAATGTCAGCCGCAGGCGATTTGAGCACAGCGGCGGCTTCTTGTACCAGTTGTTCTTGGCTTTCAAGATAACGCAGTGCATTGGCACCTGTCAGGGCCTCAATACGGCGGATGCCTGCAGAAACGGCAGACTCACCCACGATCTTGAATAGGCCGATATCGCCTGTGCGCTTGACATGCGTACCACCGCAAAGCTCTACAGAGTAAGGAATGTTCTGACCCGGACGTTGGCGGCCCATGCTGACCACGCGTACTTCGTCATCATACTTTTCACCGAACAGGGCGCGGGCACCGGACTCGCGCGCTTCTTCAAGCGGCAGAACGCGGGTAACGACTTCTGTATTGGCACGAATTTCTTCGTTCACTTGTTCTTCGATAGAACGCAGCTGTTCGGCGCTGATCGGGTTTGGCTGTGAAATGTCGAAACGTGTGCGGCCTTCGTCCTGCAATGAACCTTTCTGGGCAATGTGATCGCCCAGAGTGAGACGCAGTGCTTCGTGCAATAAGTGCGTCACAGAGTGGTTGGATTCAACGGCTTCGCGACGCTTGGCATCTACGCGCAATTCTACGCCTTCGCCTGCGTTCATTACACCTTTGGTAACTTTACCAATGTGAACCCACAATTTGCCGACTTGTTTCTTGGTGTCGGTCACGGTGAAGGTGTCGCCTGCGGATGTAATCATCACGCCCGTGTCGCCTGTCTGGCCGCCGGACTCAGCATAGAACGGGGACTGGTTCACAACGATGAAGCCTTCTTCGCCGTTCTTCAGTTCGCTGACTTCCTTGCCATCTTTAACGAGGGCAACAATTTGGCCTTCGGCACTGGTCTTGGCATAGCCCAGGAATTCTGTAGGCCCCAGTTTATCAAACAGTTCGAACCAGATCTTGGATGTGCCTGTGTCGCCTGAGCCAGCCCAGCTTTTACGGGCTGTCGCCTTTTGTTGTTCCATGGCGGTCTCAAAACCAGCCATATCAACCTCAAGGCCTTTTGATTTCAGGGCGTCAGCGGTCAGGTCAACCGGGAAGCCGTATGTATCATAAAGCTTGAAGGCCACATCACCCGCCAGCTTCTGACCGGAAGAAAGATTCGCTGTCTCGTCATCGAGCATTTTCAAGCCGCGATCGAGTGTTTTCTTAAAGCGTGTTTCTTCGTTCTTCAATGTTTCGGTGATCAGCGCTTGTGCCTGAATCAGTTCAGGATACGCTTCGCCCATCATCGACATCAGTGTCGGGAACAAACGGTACATCAGCGGGTCTTGTGCGCCCAGCAGATGTGCATGGCGCATGCCACGGCGCATGATACGGCGCAGAACATAGCCACGGCCTTCGTTTGATGGCATCACGCCATCAGCCAACAAGAATGCGGAACAACGCAGGTGGTCAGCAATCACGCGGTGGCTCGGGGCCATCGCGCCATCAGGCGCAACGCCTGTGAGGTCAGATGAATGCTCGATGATTGAACGCAGCAAGTCGATATCATAGTTCGACGTCTTACCCTGCATCAGGCCGGACATGCGCTCAAGACCCATGCCTGTGTCGATGGATGGCTTCGGCAGCGGCTTGCGGTTGTATCCGCCATTGCCGTCCGGTTCCTGTTCGAACTGCATGAAAACGAGGTTCCAGAATTCGAGGAATCGGTCACCGTCCTGATCGGCAGAACCCGGAGGGCCGCCAGCAAGTTTATCGCCTTGGTCATAGAAAATTTCCGAGCAAGGACCGCAAGGACCTGTATCGCCCATCATCCAGAAGTTATCGTTGGTAGGAATGCGGATGATCTTGTGATCGGGGAAGCCCGCGATCTTGCGCCACAGAGCGGCAGCCTCTTCGTCAGAAGTGTGTACGGTCACCAGCAGTTTGTCTTGTGGCATGCCGTAACCCTTGGAGATCAGCTCCCAGGCATAGCTGATCGCTTCTTCCTTGAAATAATCGCCGAAGGAGAAGTTACCCATCATTTCAAAGAATGTGTGGTGGCGGGCTGTGTAGCCCACGTTATCAAGGTCATTGTGCTTGCCGCCGGCGCGTACGCATTTTTGTGCCGTGGTTGCACGGGAATAGGGGCGCTTTTCAACGCCGGTGAAAACGTTCTTGAACTGCACCATGCCCGAGTTCGCAAACATCAGGGTTGGGTCATTTTGCGGTACCAGCGGGCTGGAGGCGACGTGCTCATGCCCGTGCTTCTTGAAGAAGTCGAGAAAGGTCGTACGGATGTCCTGAACGGTCTTGGTCACATGTGTACTCATGGGTCAAATTCCTGATGTTTTGAATTGTCGGATAATTAATCAGATAACCCCCGCAAAGTCTATGGCCCGCAGACCCGTTTCCGGGTGTTTTATCAGGCTTTTAAGGTCAAAAATGGGGATGAAAAACGATATGACGAGCCCTAACGGGCCGCCAGTGCTGCTGCCGCTGCGGCGGCAACTAAGAAAGCTGAGAATGCTGTCTGTTTCGTGTTCATAGACAGACTATGACAGCAGGCTTGGGGCAAGGTCAAGAAAAAGGGGCGGCGCCGTTAATTGGTCGTCGCCAGACGCAGCATTTCCGGCACAGGGATACCCGCCTGTTTCACGCCATCAATCGGAATATATTGTGCCCACTGGCCTTCAGCCACGGCATCCAGCGACGGCACGGGCTGGTTCATGCGCATGCGGTAAATCCAGTAATTGGACATCACGCGTTCGACATACGCACGGGTTTCACCCATCGGAATGCTTTCAATAAACAGCAGCGGATCATCCTGCATGTCAGCAAGCTCGCGCTTCCATTTTTTCAGGTTACCCGGACCGGCGTTATACGCCATGACGAGGGAGAAGAGTTCTGTATCAACGTGATCCTGGTACAAAAGCTTGGTGATATAACGCTGACCGAGATCAAGGTTGGTTTGCGGATCACGCAGTTTGGCGTGGCTATCTTTGTTCTTGAAGTGGCTCTTGCCCGAGATATAGCTTGCGGTTGAGGGCATCACCTGCATCAGGCCCTGTGCGCCGCTGCGGCTCACCGCACCCGGATTGAATTTTGATTCCTGACGGATGATCGCATGCACCAATGCACGGTCCACGGTGTAACCATCACGTGGTTTCCATGGGCTTAATGGATAGAGCGCCGCGTCATAATAACCACCCTTGGGGTGTGGCTGTGTCATTGCCAGTTGCATACCGAATGATGACAGTTCTTTGCTGGCGGCAAAGGCAATCAGCGCGTCCCGCAACAGCGGATCATTGCTGGTATCAATCTTGGCCAGCATCGCTTCAGCATCATGCTTGCGGCCTGCTTTGGCCAATTCAATGCCTTCACGGGCGGTCGGGTTTGCTTCCAGCGCTTTGCGGTGTGCGGATGTCAGTGATGGCACATCCCAGTTGAAATCATAATCCCAACCGAGTGAACGTGTCGCAATCAAGCCATAGAATGTGCGCGGATAAGCGGCAGCACGTTCCAGCCAAACAGAAACTTCCTGTGGCTTGTGTGCGCGCATGTATGAACGCGAAGCCCAGTAGGAACTGGCCGAAGCCTGCCATGGTGAACTGTAAGCTGAATCGGCAGAGATGCTGAACATCTTGGCGGATTGATCGTAATTACCCATGCGCCATGCCGCGAGACCAGCAACCCAGCCAGCTTGTGGAATTTTTGTGCCGGAACGTTGTGCGCTTTCAGAGGCCAGTTCGTAAGATTGTACAATCTTGCCCGCCAGCAGGTACCCGCGTGCGACTAATGTCTGCAACTGGTCCTTCTCAACCGGGTCCAGATACGGCACAGCTTTGTCGCTCGACAGGCGCTTTAAGGCGCGGGTCGGGCTGCCGTTGCTAACATCTTGCTTAATAATGCCGACCAGACGGACGACACTATCACGTTGTGCCGGAGTACGTTTCTTGGCCGATTGATAAATACGGTTATAACCATCAAGCGGCTGCGCAGTGCTGGCCGGGGTGGTTGTTACTGTTGTTTTGGTGGTGGTCTGCTGCAGGATGGTTTTCACCAGCAACTTCTTTTCAGGCTTGAACGCTTTTTCAAGCTTGGCAGGTTTTTCAGCGCCGGCTTTTGGCTCAATCGTGGCCAGTTTCAGGCTCGGCGTTTCCGGCGGGGTAACCACAGCCGCGGCCTCAACCTTTACAGGGGCAGGCGCTGTCGGACCCTGATAAGCAGGTTTGCGTCCGGGAACCGGGGGCTTGGCCAGCACGGCGACCTTTTTCGGGGCGTTCTTCAGCGGCAGGGGTGCCAGTTCAACCGCGACGGTCGCCCGGGTTTGTTCTTCATTCTCGGTGATGGCGGGATAGCGGAGAAGTGCTACTGAGTCAGCACGCAGCGATGCCGGTTTACGCGCCGGGATCGGGGGTTCTGCCGAAGCATTCATAGAGATACCAATCACAAGGATTGTTCCCAGACTGAAGACCAGAAGTCTTTTCGCCGCTTTTTCGAATGTACACATGATGGGCAGATAGATAGCGCAATGGGGCTAAATTGTCCAGAAAATGCGGCTGTGATTCGGCTAAGTTATTGACAATATTACAGAATTCATTGTCAGAACGGGGTAATTTTTAGGGAAAATCAAGCGGCTTTTGCTGAGATTCCAAGCTCTTGGCTCTTGGCCAACAGGTTTAACATATCCTGCCAGACGGCCTTTTTCTGGCTCGGGGTACGGAGCAAATAGGACGGGTGATAGGTCGCTAAGGCCGGGATCGGGTCGATCTCTATACCGGGTGTCAGCGGCGCATAGCTATGAAAACGTCCGCGCAGTTTTGATATACCATCGTCTGTATTCAGCAGCGCCTTGGCCGAAACGCCGCCACAGAAAATCAGCAGCTTCGGCTTCACCAACGCGATGTGGCGCTCGATAAACGGCAGGCTCAGCTCAACTTCCTGCGGCGTCGGCGTGCGGTTACCCGGCGGGCGCCAGTTCAGGATGTTGGAAATATAAATCGCGCGCTCGGGGTCGGTCTGGGTACGGTCCAGATCAATGCATTTCAGGATTTTATCCAGCAATTGACCGCTGACACCCACGAACGGGCGCCCTAGACGGTCCTCATCGGCTCCCGGGGCCTCACCGATCAGCATGATCGGGGCTGCCGGATTGCCATCACAAAACACCATGTTGGTGGCGGTCTTACGAATGGCCAATCCTTCAAAACCGGCAAGCGCCGCTTGTAATTCTTCCAGTGTCTGGGCACCCAGTGCCAGCTTCATCGCTTCGTTCTTAAGCTCGGGCGTCCCCTGTACCGGACCGGTAGCGGGTGCCATTGTTGTAATGCTGGCCACACGCGATGTCGTGCTGGCAGCAACCTGAGACACCATGGAAGGTGCCGCTTCCTGCACTATATCTATCGGAGCAGCTGTTGCGACAACGGCGGGTGCACGTGCCAGCGCACCCGGCTCATCGACCAGCACTTCGTCCATGCCCTGATCGACATGCCAGCGCAGGGCGGCAATAGCGGCAATGTGTTCGGCGATGTCAGATGCGCTTGTCATAAAACAAAGCGTCCTTCCGGTGTCGTGTTGCAATCAGCTTAGAGATTTAACGAATATATTATAAAGTGTTCAAAGACAAATCATCCGCCTCCCCAAGGAGAATTTTCCACAAATGCCCACGCCTGTCCGTTCTGATCGCGAATGTATGGAATATGACGTTGTTATCGTTGGCGGTGGCCCGGCGGGTCTGTCCTGTGCGATACGTTTGAAACAGGTAAAGCCGGATATCGCCGTGTGCGTGCTGGAAAAGGGTTCAGAAGTCGGTGCGCATTTGCTCTCCGGCGCTGTCTTTGAAACCAAAGCGCTTGATGAACTGATCCCTGACTGGAAAGAAAAGGGCGCACCGCTGAAGGTGCAGGCCAAGGAAGATAAATTCCTGTTCCTGACTGCAACAAAATCATTCCGTCTGCCGACACCGCCGCAGATGCATAACCATGGCAACTATATTATCTCGCTCGGACTGCTGGGCCGTTGGCTTGCGCAGCAAGCCGAGGCGCTGGGTGTTGAAATCTATCCCGGCTTTGCGGCTGCCGAAGTTCTCTATGATGCCAACAACGCTGTGATAGGCGTGGCAACAGGTGATCTGGGTATTGATAAGGAAGGCAACCGCACAGGTAACTTCCAACCCGGTATGGAATTGCACGCGAAACAAACTGTATTCGCCGAAGGTTGCCACGGCTCACTCACCAAGACACTGATTGCGCATTACGATCTGCGCAAGGATTCATCACCGCAGACATATGGCCTCGGCGTCAAAGAAATTTGGGAGATCAAGCCTGAGAAGCATAAAGAAGGCCTGATCATTCACACGCTCGGTTGGCCAATGGATAGCCAGACCTATGGCGGTTCATGGATGTATCATCTTGATAACAGCATGGTTTCAGTGGGTTTTGTGACGGGTCTTGATTATTCGAACCCGTATCTCTCACCGTTCGAAGAAATGCAGCGTATGAAAACGCATCCGGCCATTCGTGAATATCTCGAAGGTGGTCGTCGCGTTGCTTATGGTGCACGTGCCTTGGTCGAAGGTGGCTTCCAGTCACTGCCGAAACTTTCATTCCCCGGTGGTATCCTGATCGGTGATACGGCAGGGTTCCTGAACGTGCCCAAGATCAAGGGCAACCACATGGCGATGAAATCCGGAATGGTGGCGGCTGATGCGTTGGCCGCGATGGTGCAGGGCGCTGAGTATGGTGCGGAATGCACGACATATGCAGACGATCTGAAGAAAAGCTGGCTGTGGCAGGAACTGTACAAGGTCCGCAATATTCGCCCGGGCTTCCATTTCGGTATGTGGGTGGGTCTTATTCATGCGGCATTCCAGACTATCGGTGGCTGGATGTTGCCGTACACGCTGAAAAACCATGCCGACCACAAGCAATTAAAACGCGCTGATGAAGTGCAAAAGATTGTCTATCCGAAACCGGATGGCGTTTTGACTTTTGATCGCCTGACGTCTGTTCGCCTGTCAAACACCATGCATGAAGAAGGCCAGCCAAGCCATCTGAAGCTGCGCGATCCCTCCGTACCGATCGAGGCCAATCTGCCGCTTTACGCCGAGCCTGCACAGCGTTACTGCCCGGCAGCTGTTTACGAAGTCGTGGGTGAAGGCAGCGAGAAGAAATTCGTTATTAATGCGCAGAACTGCGTTCACTGCAAAACCTGCGATATTAAAGACCCTGCCCAGAATATTGACTGGACCGTGCCGAATGGCGGTGGCGGCCCGAACTATACGAACATGTAAGAAGATAAGACATGAAGCACTCATCAAAAAAATCATTTGGATTTCTGGCTGCGGGTACGTCCCTGATCGTGATGATCGGTCTGGGCAGCCATATCATGCAATCGAATGCGGGTACGGTCAGTGACGTGCAAACGCTGGTCAATATTGATCCGGCGGCAGGCAGCGTGGCACCGGGCTTTGCCGGTGACTTCCTCGCCAGCTATCACGCGCAATCTCAGTATGACTGGAAATCCGCCAATGAATTCCTCGAGCGCGTATTGGCGCAAGACCCTGATAACCCTGAACTGATCCGCCGCTCGATGGTACTCGCGATGGGTGCGGGCCAAATGGATATCGCCTCCACGCGTGCACGCAAACTGGCGTCATTGATTCCCAACGATCCGACCAATGCGTTGGGCGTCATGATTCTGACGGTCGATGATATTTCTAAAAACCGCTTGCCCGAAGCGTTGACGCAGATCGATAAGATGCCAGCGGGTGACATGGCTGATTTCATCCGTCCGATTATCCGCAGCTGGATTTTGGCGGGTCAGGGTAAATTCGATGTCACGGGTTTCAACCCGACCACGGTGCACCTCTATCATGCATCCCTGATTTCCATCATGCTGGAGAAACCCGCGAGCGCCCGCGAATTTGCGGATAAGATCGCTGGCACCGAAGGCCTGTCGCCGATGGAAAGTGAACGCACCGCCGATATATATGCGGCGATTGGTGACCGTGAAAAGGCATTGACCATTTATAAGCAATTGGTTGCTGAGCGTCCGAATGAGGCACTGGAAGAAAAAATTACCGCTGTCAGCAATAAAGACAGCGATCTTTCCACTACACTGCGCCCGCTGATGGTGAAAACCGCAGCGCAAGGTGTGGCGCTGGCGATGTTTGATATGGCCAATATTCTTTATAATGACCAGACAGACAGTAGTACCAAATTGTTCGCACAAATGGCGATTGCGCTTGATCCAAACCTGATCGACGCACGTTTGTTGCTGGCGGATTCTCTGGCGCGTAATGGCCGCCTTGACGAGGCAATCAGCTATTTCCGTGATATTCCAGAAACACATAAGGCTTATTTACCGGCACAACGTTATGCCGCTGATCTGTTGGCCGAGGCCGGTCAAACCGAACAGGCGCGCGTGATCCTGTCTGATCTGTTTACGCAGTATAACGATGTTGAGGCACTGATCCGGATTGGTGATCTGTATCGCTCAGAAGAGAAATATAAAGACGCGCTGACATGGTACAACAAAGCGGTCAATCATCTGGGAAACAAGGTGCCCGAGGATTACTGGCATCTGCTTTATGCGCGTGGCATGGCTTATGAACGTCAAGGCGAGTGGGGCAAGGCTGAAACAGACTTGAAAGCCGCGCTGACATACCGCCCGGACCATCCATATCTGTTGAACTATCTGGGCTACGGCTGGGCCGATCAGGGCATGCACCTCAAAGAGGCCTTGAAGATGATCGAGCGTGCCGTGGCACTCCGTCCATCGGATGGCTACATCACCGATTCTCTCGGTTGGGTACATTTCATGATGGGCGATTACAAGGAATCGATCCCGTATCTGGAGCGTGCTGTGGAGTTGCTGCCATACGATGCCACCATCAATGATCATCTGGGTGATGCGTATTGGTATGTGGGCCGCCGTCAGGAAGCCAAGTTTCAGTGGGAACGCGCGATTAATCATGCCGAAACGGATAAGATAAAGGTGCAAATTCAGGCCAAGTTGGACAACGGCTTGCCGCCACGCACACCTGTGCGCGAAGCGGTGCATGAAGAGAAGAAATAGAGCTTCCCGTTCATGCCCTCATCCGCTCAGGCGCCTTACATAAGCGTCATTGCCCCCGCTAAAATCAATTTGTACCTGCATGTCACAGGCAGGCGAGATGACGGCTATCACTTGCTCGACAGCCTGATGGTTTTTGCTGATGTTGCAGACCTGATCACCATCCATGCGGCCAGTCGTTTTTCATTTTCGATTGAGGGGGCATATGCCAGTGCGTTCAGTGCCGCTGACAAGGATGAAAGCAAGGACAGCAAGAATTTGGCCGTGCGTGCCGCCTATGCTTGCGCAGCGCATTTCAATCGTAAACTTGATTTCCGTGTGACGCTCGCCAAGAACGTGCCTTTGGCATCTGGTATTGGCGGCGGCTCTGCTGACGCTGCGGCTGTCATCTGGGGCTTGATCCGCTTTTGGGGCTTAAAGCCGCCGCCATTATCGACATTAATGCCGTTGTTGCTTTCACTCGGGGCCGATGTGCCTGTTTGTTACTTGTGTCATGCTGCGCATGTGACGGGTATTGGTGAAAAGCTCTTCCCGATCGAGCATCTGCCGGAATGGCATGCTGTGCTGGTTAATCCGCGACAGAGTTGCCCCACACCAGAGATATTCAAGGCTTACAAGGAGGGTGGCGCTGCCTTCTCCGCGCCTGTGAAGCTGCCGGATGATATCGATGACCGCCGGGGTTTGCTCGATTTTATTCGTGAACAGGGTAACGATCTACAGGACGCCGCCATCAATAAAATACCTGCCATCAATGACGTGATTAACAAACTACAGCAGACCGTAAATGTAGAATTGGTGCGTATGAGCGGCAGTGGCGCTACTGTATTTGCCTTGTATCCGGATTCTGAAAGCGCAGCACAGACCGTAGAAATGATACAGGCGCAACATCCATCGTGGTGGGTGCGCGCCTGCGTTCTTAATCGCGTTGTGCGTTATTAGTTATTCCTGAGATCCCATTTCCTGAGACAGCATATGCATCAGCAGTGGCTCGCTCGCGCGGCCATCCTGTGTCAGGTCATGCATACGTTGATAGGAACGAATGGCATCGGCCATCACATCGCTCGAACGGCCATCGGCCGGACCGGGGTAGAGGCCGTAATTCATCAGCTGTTCTTGAATTTGCGCAATGGTGCTGGAGTTCACGGCCTTGTTACGGGCGGATTTCGCAGGGGTTTCCACAACCGGGGCAGCGGCTTCTTCATCCAGCGGTAATACCGGAATGCCACCCGTTGACGATTTCACGGACGGTACTGTTGTCACAGGTGCTGCGTTCGCGGGGGCGGATACAGGTGTAATCACAGCGGGCGCCGCATTCGCAGCTGCTGCAGGTTTCACGCTCGCGCCATCCAGTACGGCTTTACGCTTGTTGTAAATGTCCTGAATGCGCGCCTCGCTGTAACCCATGGTCTTGGCCAATTGGTTCAGCGCGGCTTTGCCTTCGGGGCTGCCTTGTTCCGCTGCGCGGTTATACCAGTAAATGGCATCTTCCACTTGCGGTGATCCCAACAGGCCATTCTCGTAAATCAGACCGAGGTTATATGAAGCTTCCAGAATGCCGGAACGCGCCGCGCTCTCAAAATTGGATGCAGCCTTCTGCGGGTTATATTCAGTGCCCACACCCTCGATGTAAGCAATGCCGAGGTTATATTGTGCTTCCGGGTGGTTTTGTGCGGCAGCGGCCTTATACCAGTTGATGGCTTTTGCTGTGTCTTGTTGAACGCCTAAGCCCTGATGATAAAGAACACCCAGGTTATAACGCGCATTCGCAACGCCGTTCAGTGCTGCTTCTTCAAACCACTGTGCGGCGCGCGGGAAATCGGTTTTAACACCACCCTGACCAGCGGTATAAAGCGCTGCGATATCATGTTGTGCTTCGGGTACGCCTTCGAATGCTTTGGTTTCGACTTGCTTGATCGCTGTTGGCAGTGCGTTATCCGGCTGGATACGCGCATTCAGCGGGCGTGAATCTTTTTGGGCATTCAGGAAATCATCAACGCCGGATTCTTTGACCGGAGCTTTTGCCACGGGCGCTGTCGCTGCCGGAACAGGTGCTGGCGCAGGTGGTGACATCTCTTGCGGGATGGCTGCTGCGGCACCCGGTGCAATGTTGTTGAGTGCTGACGCCAGTGCATCCGGGTCATCATTCAGCATCGCAACCAGTTCATCGTCGCTCTTGCTCAGAATGTCTTCCACTGGTTTGGTATCGACAACATTCGGTGTCGACACGGGTGTGTTCTCGGCTGAAATTGTCGGCGCAGAAGTTTCTGCCGGTGTCTCAACCGGGGTCGGCTGCGGAATATCATTTGAGATATCTTCCGCAGGTGCTGTTTCTTCCGGCGCCAGCAAATTCTCGACAACGCTGTTTACGTCGTTGGTGTAGGGGCTCTGCGTGCTGCCATAAGCTTCTTGTTGCTGCTTATAAGTCTCACGAATATCCGGCAGGCTGCCCTGCATGGATGGCGGTGTTGCCAGCGCGTTTTCTTGTGCATTGCTGATACCGCGCACTTCCGGTTGTGCAAAGCGTGTTTGTGGAATGGATTGATATACGCCCCAGCTTAAGCCCGCGATTAATGCAAATACGGCAACGGTTGATGCCAGACGACGGAATGACGGGGATTGCCATGAATTTTCTCTGTCGTTCGCCGGGTGCGGGATGCGGGCGCTTGGGTCGTTCACAGCGCGGCTCTGGTCGCTCATCAGCACCAGTGATTTTGCGTTCAGGGCTGATTGTGTTTCGACAACCGCTTCCTCGATACGCTCCAGCTTGCGCAGCATGCGCGCTTTGTCTTGGGTGATCTGGTCCATACGACGGGCCAGACGGTTTTGCTGGTTGATGGCATCTTCAATGCGTTCGGCCAGCAATACAGCCTTTTGCATCTTCTGCATCTGTGCTGTGTAATCACGTTCCATCTTTTCCTGACGGGCACGGATTTCTTCTTCGAATTCTGCTTGTTTGCTGACTTTATTTTCGAGGGCTGTGATCAGGTCTGAATAACGCCCAACGGTTTCCTTCATCTCCAGGCGTTCGCGTTCGCTGCGGATCAGGCGTTCCCCCAATTGGCCTAGCAGCAACAAGACACGGTCATCTTTCTGCGCGTCAAAAGCCGGCAGTGGACTGATGTTATCGTCCGTCTCGTAATGGCGTTGTGCGCGCATGTTTGTGTATAAAAATTCGCGGACGTCTTTACCTGACACGTCAATGCTCCCGGCTCTTAGAGGGCCTCTTGCTTCTTTTATTAAGGATTATGACTAGCAGTATAACGATACCCCCATCCCGAACCAAGGATTTTCCCCAGTTTGAGGGGTGGTCATCCACACATTATATAGAGTGTGGTTAATAGGCTGAAAACCGCAGAAATCCGGGCGAGATGGGTACTTAGGCGGGTGTGGTTCAGGGGACTTATTCCACCAGCGTGATCTTGTCCTTGGTCAGGATGATCTTTTTGTCCTTATAAAGCTGCCCGAGAACCTTTTTATAATTCCCTTTGCTGACCTGATAGCGCGCAAAGATTTCCTCGGGCGGGCTGCGGTCCGTCACATTGGAAACGCCGCCACTTTTCTTCAGGTCGGCCAGAATTTTCTCGGACAGTTCATCCTTCATTTCCGTGCCCTGCTTCTGCAAGGTCAGGTCAATCGCATCATCCGGGCGTATCTGTCTGATATAGCCCTTCATCTTCTGACCTGTTTTGACAGTGGTCAGTAATTCACTGTTATGAAGCAGGCCCAGATGCGAACCATTGATCACCGCCTTATAACCCATGGGGCTTCGGCTCGCGATCAGCAGGTCAACTTCCTGATTATTTTCAAACTTGTCTTCGTTTTGCTCATTCAGGAAAGAATCCAGCTTGCTGCTACCGCAGATGCGGCCCGAATTATCTTCAAACACATACACGACGTATGATTTGCCGCGTTCCATCGGCACGCGCTGTTCCTTGAACGGGACCAACAAATCTTTTTGCAATCCCCAATCCAGAAACGCGCCAACGGAATTTGTGTCGACCACTTCCAGATACGCGCACTCACCAACTTGCGCATACGGCTTTTGCGTCGTGGCAATCAGGTTGTCATCAGAGTCGAGATAGATAAAGACATCCAGCCAGTCATCGATGTTGTAACGCGCGGGTACATAGCGGCGCGGCAACAGGATATCGCCCAAATCCCCGCCATGGAGGAAAAGGCCGAAATCAAATTCCCGAATAATCTGCAGTCTAGCTGTACGCCCGATATAAACCATGGCAGGACCTTAGCACCGTGTGCAGGCCAGAGCTATAATTCTTAATAATGATGAATTTTTGAATAGAGGGCCGTGGTGTCACATAGATGGTCATGGCCTTGGTCTCCGTCAACACCATAGGCCTATATACGAAAAAATGTGATTCAACCCCCGGATTTTCCTGAATTTCGGGACTTTTTCAGGGGGGGATTCTTTGAAAAACGGCCATTTTTGACCTCTATGCTATGACCAGCCCTGCCAGACGCCCATCCTATCAATGGTTTGCCGGATTACCGTTTCAAACGGTAATAATCTAAAACAGGGAATATTTAAATCGTTGCCAATTACTGGTTCGCTTAATCAGTATTTCGCCCTATGTTTGTATGCATGAGCCGTCTTCGCATTCACACAGAAAATCACCTCGTTAAGCGCATAGGCTGGTTGCGGGCGTCCGTGCTTGGGGCAAATGACGGCATAGTTTCCACGGCCAGCCTCATTATCGGTGTGGCCTCTGCATCCGTGGGACAGAATGAAATCCTGATTGCTGGGGTGGCGGGCATGGTGGCCGGCGCTATGTCTATGGCGGCTGGTGAATATGTTTCTGTAAGTTCTCAATCGGATACAGAGCAATCCGATCTCGCACGTGAACGTGAGGAGCTCGCTCAGCAACCAGAAGCTGAACTTGATGAACTTACCCAAATATATGTCGCGCGCGGCGTAGAGGAATCGCTGGCGCGTGAAGTTTCGATCCAGCTTATGAAGAAAGATGCTTTGGCAGCCCATGCGCGGGATGAGCTTGGCATCTCAGAGATTACGGCGGCACGTCCGATACAGGCTGCGTTTTCTTCAGCAGGTTCGTTTACAGTCGGTGCTATCTTGCCGCTCGTAACAGCCCTTATCTGTCCTGCAAATATATTGGTCCCTGCCGTTTCAATGGCCTCCCTTGCTTTTCTGGCTTTGCTGGGGGCGATAGGCGCGAAAGCAGGGGGCGCTAATATTATTAAAGCGACAATGCGTGTGACTTTCTGGGGAGCGCTTGCGATGGCTCTAACAGCGGGCATCGGCGCAATATTCGGCACGTCTCTCTAATAAAATCTCTATTTATGACGGAAATGTATGTAGATGGCTGGGGCGGCTGGATTCGAACCAACGAATGGCGGTACCAAAAACCGCTGCCTTACCGCTTGGCGACGCCCCAATGCCTATAGGATCGGGCGACAAACTATCCAAGAAGCCGGGGAAAATCAAGGACAAAACAAAGGAATGCCGCCGGGATGCCGAAAACACCTAAATGGCCGCGATTGATAAGATTATTGCGAACTTTAGGGAGATGGAGCGATCTGTTGCATTTTTTCATATTACCGACTTTAATCAGCCTGAATTTATAAAAAACAGGGAAAAAGCATGGATCCATTAGACCTTGTCCGGGAATTCTGGCGCAAAGCCGTTAAGCCGCTGTTTGTGACAGAACGTCGCGAAACCCTGTTCGGTACTCATTATAATAAGATGAATGAACTGAAGGCGGCTTTAAGTCCGCTTGAGCAGCACCGTCTGAAATTCTATCTCGCGGCCACCAGCGAAGAGCAACCGATCAAGGATTACATTATCTACGTCAACCGGATTGCCGCGTTCTGCGAACAATGTGTACGTAACCCTGAGTCCCAGTTGGCAAAGGGAATGGACATGTCTCGGATTTCCCGTTTCAAAGTGGCGGCTGATCTGGCGGCAAATGCTCTGCGTTGCTCCGATAAGTCATATCTTGATCGCGTGCGTGCAGAAATGGGTGCGCCACAGATGGATGGTGACATGACACAACGTGTGTACCGTGCCGAGGTCGCTATGTTGAAAGAAGATATCGGCGACCGCTTGCCACGCCCTTAATCGCTTAGCCCTTCACATAAACGCCGTGCATATTCTCGAGCGGCATAAAGCCTGAGCGATCACTCATGATGTTCTCGCATGACCCCAGCAGCAATACGCCGTCATTCGCCATCGAAGCATGTAATGATTTAAGCACCCTGAGTTTTGTCTCCGCATTGAAATAGATCAGCACATTACGGCAGAAGATAATATCAAAGTTGCCGAGGCGTGTGGCGGGTTCCAGCAGATTAAAACGCTTGAACTGCACCATCTTGCGTAATTCTTCTTTGATTACCCAGTCTTGATCGCGCTGGTCGAAGTGACGAACGATTTGCGGCATCGAAAGCCCGCGCTGGATTTCGAAGGTGTTATAACGGCCTTCCTGCGCTTTCTTAAGGACATGATCAGCAATATCGGTGCCGATGATATCAAACTGCCAACCGACCGATTGCACGCTGACTTCTTTCAATGTCATGGCAATGGAATAGGCCTCTTGTCCTGTGGAGCATGCTGCAGACCAGATACGCAGGCGGCGCAGATCACCGCGGCGCTCAAGCAAGCGCGGCAAAATCCCTGATTTCAAATGCTGGAAGGGTTTCACATCACGGAAGAATGATGTTTCATTGGTGGTCATGGCCTCAATCACCATATTGAGCGCACCACGATCACCTGATGATTTCAGGTGCTGGGTGTAATCCTCCAGCGTGTCAAAGCCGAGTGTCTTGCAAAGCGGTGTCAGACGCGTATTCAGCAAATATGTTTTGTCAGGTGAAAGAAAGATGCCTGATTCCTGCTGCAATACGTCCTGATAGAATTTGAAGTCATGCTCGTTCACGATCTAGATACTCCATGTCATCAGCTGATTGATACGGTCCGCCAGTACCGGGACGGGGGCGACCACCGTGCACAAACCCGCACGGGCCACAGCACCCGGCATGCCCCACACAGCAGAACTTTCTTCGTCTTGTGCCATAACATGTCCACCGTCATTCACCAGTTTCTGACATCCGGCGAGGCCATCACTACCCATGCCTGTCAAAATGACGCTGAGTATGGATGAACCATAAATATTATGAAGGCTACGCAGCATCGGGTCGACCGCCGGGCGGCAGAAATTCTCGGGTGCATCCTGATTAAGGCGGATACGTAGTTGTCCGTCACGTTTGATGAATGTCATGTGGTAATCACCGGGGGCGACATAAGCATGGCCTGACAAAACCTCCATATCGTTGACGCCCTCATGACAGGGGATATTGCCGCTGCGGGATAACTGGTCTGCCAGAATTTTGGTAAAGGTTTTAGGCATGTGCTGGGTAATGACAATCGGCACGGGGGCCGATCTTAAGTGGCTGAAAAGCGCCATCAGGGCATTGGGACCCCCCGTAGAGCTGCCGATGGCAATGATTGATGGCTTTCTAAGCGGTGTTGTGTCCTCACGCATAGGAAAGGCGGTTTGAGGCTTGCGTACGGTTTCCGGTGTTGCAGCCATAGCGGGGCGCGGTTTCCGGGCCAATGTGTAAATGCGCGCGAGTAAACCCTCGCGGAAATTATCCTTGTTCTCAGACCCTGTCAGTGCGCTGGGTTTCAGGATAAAATCTGATGCGCCGAGAGAAAGGCCTTTGAGCGTAATGTCAGCCCCTTTCTCTGACAGTGCAGAGCAGACAATAATCTGTGTTTGCGGGCAGGTCTGGAGAAGCAATGGAATGGCAGTCAGGCCATCCATCACAGGCATTTCAAGATCTGTCAGGATAATATCAGGCTGAATGTCGCGTGCCTTGTCAATGGCTTCTTGTCCATTTCCAGCCATGGCCACAATATCGATATCATTGACTGATTTCAGTATCCGCGACATAAGTGAACGGATAATCACGGAATCATCAACTAGCATCACGCGTATCAAGGGTGGGCCTCTCTGGAATAGTGGTTACGCCATGTCCGGTTCAAGCAAGCCTAGCTGTACCAGCTTGTCTCTCAACATATCTTTCTCAAAAGGTTTGATGATGTAATCAACGGCACCGGCACTCAAAGCTTGTTCAATAAAACTCATCTGGCTTTCTGTAGTGCAAAATATAACCTGCGGCATATCAGGTGAAGAAACTTTGCGGATGAATTCAATCCCCGTCATCACGGGCATATTCCAGTCCAGCATGATGATGTCAGGTTTCTTCTTTGAACAATAATCATAGGCAACTTGGCCATTCTCGGCTTCCTGACAATTGAAACCAAAGCCCTCGAACATGCCGCGCACGATCTTGCGAATGGTGCTGCTGTCATCAACTATCAGGCAGTTTTTCATCGGATGTCTCCCTATGCGGCTTTTGCGGATGTAAGGTCGAGAATACGCTCAATATCAATCAGGATCATGATTTTGCCCTGCATCTGGTAAACACCTTCGCAGACGCTTTGCCACAAGGGGTTCAATGTAGGCGGTACGTGTTCGATGTCTTCAAAATTAATGGTCATGACATCTTCGACGTGATCGACCAGTAAACTGAAAAGCTCATCATGGCTTTCAATGATGATGCCCATGCTGGCAGATTTTGCATGGGTGCAGGGTTCTTCCAGGCGTTTGTGCATATCAATCGCGGTGACAATACGGCCTCGCAGGTTCAAAACCCCTGCAATCGCGTCGCGGGCGCGTGGAATTTGCGTTATAGATTGCGGTCCGATCACATCCTGAATATTACGGATGGAAACGCCGATATAATGATCATTCACATAGGCGGTCAGATACTGGCCGCTTTCAGGTTCCGTGCTCATTCAGCCGCCATCCTGTACTCTTGGGTGGATTTATGTGCCACATTCAAGCCCGTGCGCGCATACCACGATGGATTGAGAATGTCGGTGGCCTGTTCCTTGATAATGACCGATCCCAGTAAATTCTGGCTGTCGCTATTCTGTACATCGCCATAATATTTGGTGATGTCGATGATCTCACGCACCATCAGGCCCGCCAGGCGGTCATCGGCCTTAAAGATGATCAACGGATGCACGCCATCGCGCGGCAAAGTGTCCATAGAGAGAACCGGCATCAATTGATCGAGATATTTGATTACCGGGCGCCCATCCGAGAACTCAAGATCACTCGTATTGATCTTCTCCAGGCGTGAAATCATATGTAGCGGTGCCGCTTTCAGCGTATCGTCACCGGCCTTGAACAGCAGGAGCTGTAATTCGGCACCCTTGTGCTGGTTCGCAGCTTCTTCAGCCTCGGCTGACTGAATTGAATCCAGTATTTCGCTCATGCCCGATGCTTTCAGGATACCTGCCGGATCAAGGATCATAATCACCTGACCATCACCCAGAATGGTATTGCCCGAGAACAGCGGTAAATCCTTGAGCAGGCGTGTCACAGGTTTCACTACGATTTCCTCAAGGTCATAGACCTTGTCGACGATAATGCCGAACATGAATTGTGCTACTTTGGTCACCACCACGTAACGGGCGCGACCATCATCTTCTGGCACGGGTTTGTCTGTCAGCTCTTCCAAATCGAGGAGGGGGAGAAGGTTACCCCGTAAGCGCAGCACCCGTGCATTATTGACGTATTCAATTTTATGTGCACTTTCCGGGCTGATCAGGACCAGTTCAGATACAGAAAGCTGTGGAATGGCAAAGCGGTCATCGCCTGTGCCGATAATCAATGCTGAAACAATCGCCAGTGTAAGCGGGATCTTGATCGTAAAATGCGTGCCTTTACCCTCGACAGATCGCATTTCAATCGAACCACCAATTTTTTCGATGTTTGACCGTACAACATCCATGCCGACGCCACGGCCAGATACCGCCGTGATCTTGTCCGCCGTAGAAAGGCCCGGATGGAAGATATATTGCTGGATTTGCTGAACGGACAGAGTTTGTAGTTGTTCTTCCGTCACAAGTTTATTCTGCAGCAGCTTCTGTTTGATCTTTTCAATCGGCAACCCACGGCCATCATCGGAAATTTCGATCATGATATGACCACCCTGATGATAAGAACGTAGGATGATCTTGCCTGTTTCTGGCTTGCCTGCGGCAATGCGGTCTTCCGGTGGCTCAACCCCATGGTCGGCGGAATTGCGGATCATATGGGTGAGCGGGTCCTTGATCATCTCAAGCACCTGGCGGTCAAGCTCGGTATCCTGACCGTACATCTCAAGTTCGATCTTCTTGTTCAGTTCGCGGCAAACATCGCGCACGATACGCGGTAGTTTGGCCCAGGCATTGCCCACGGGCTGCATGCGGGTTTTCATCACGCCTTCCTGAAGGTCAGAAACCACAAGGTTCAAGCGCTGTAGAGGCGTGGCAAACGAATTATCCTTATTCTGGCGGCTGATCTGCAACAACTGGTTACGGGTGAGTACCAATTCGCTGACCATCGTCATCAGGTTCTCAAGAACCTCGACATTCACGCGTAAGGACTGTGCGCCGACTTGATGGTCATCTGTGGCGGCAGGGGTCGTTGTTGCCGCTACCGGGGCTTCGTGTTCATGCTGCGGTACATGCAATTCAGTTACATTCGTGCCCGGAATGTCATGATGATGCGGAATATCATCCATGCTGGCGTCATTAGAAATGGTCTCACCCAGATGGCCGCTCGCCAGCGCCTCCAGCTTTGATGTAATAGCAGAATCATCACCCTCGGGCTCATGGCCTGTGGCTTCAATACCGGGAATGATCTGCTTAATGCTGTCGAGTGCCTCAAGAATGAGGGAGATGCTGGCCGGATCCGCATTTAGTTTACGTTCGCGGAATAAACCCAGTACGTCTTCGCTTTTATGGGCGATTTTCTCAAGACGCGGCAGCCCCAGAAAGCCACAAGTGCCCTTTATGGTGTGGATGATACGGAAGATCTTGGTGATCAGGTCCATATCATGGGGCGATTGCTCCAGCATGACGAGCAGATTATCAAGCTCGGTCATGCTGTCGCTGGTCTCGGTCAGAAATTCCGCAATAATGTCATCCATGGCGGCTCCCTTAAAACCTCTCTTGTATAAGAGGTTTAGTTCTCACTGATCGCATCAATAATACGTTTTGCCGATGTTTTGGCGTTATCCGTAGCCCGGGCAATTTCGCCCAGATTATTGCTGACATGGGTGACCGCACCGGCGGCGCTTTGCATGTTCGAAGACATTTCCTGTGTCACCGCGCTTTGTTCGCTGACGGCGGAGGCCACACCCGTGACGTTTTTACGTACGGATTCTATAGAATCCTTAATCACGCTCAGGGCTTTGACCACGTCTTCGGAAATCGTCTGCATATTGTCAATTTCCTTGGAGATTTGCTCGGTAGCTGTGGTTGTTTGCATCGCGAGATTTTTAACTTCGTTCGCCACAACCGCAAAACCTTTGCCCGCGTCGCCGGCGCGCGCCGATTCAATCGTCGCATTGAGCGCCAGCAAATTAATCTGGCTGGCAATCGCCTGAATAAGCTCGACGATACCACCCATGGATTGGGCGGCATTGGTCAGAAGCTGTGTCGCACGATCAGCAGAAAGCGTTTGTTCGTAAGCTTCATCCACGGACACCTTGGATGTCGCCATGCTTTGCGCAATTTCTTCAACGGAACTGTTCATTTCTTCGGCACCGGCAGCAATCGATTGCACTGTCGATGATGTTTCGATCGAGGAACGGGCCGCGCTGGTCGATTGCTCGCTAGCGCTGGAAATCGCGCCCTCAATTTCGGCGATGTTCTCAATAATCACGTTCTTCACGCGCTCACTCTTGCCACGTGCCAGAACTTGCTCTGTTACATCGGTGGCATACTTCACCACTTTGAAGGGCTTGCCGTTAAGGTCGTTAATCGGATTATATGACGCCTGAATCCATATTTCACGACCGCCTTTGGCAAAGCGTTTGAACTCGCGGGTCTGGCTGACGCCACGGCGCAGATCATCCCAGAACTGGCGATATTCACTGCTGTTAGCATAGGCAGGATCAACAAACAGGCTGTGGTGCTTGCCTTTGATTTCTTCCAGACGATATCCCATGGCATCAAGAAAATTGCTGTTGGCATTCTTGATGGTGCCATCCAGTTCAAACTCAATTACGGCCTGTGATCTGCCGATGGCCTCAATCTGGCCCATATAGTCAGCATTTTGGAGTTTTTGCTGTGTGACATCGGTGGCATATTTCACCACCTTGAACGGCTTGCCATTCAAATCCATGATCGGGTTATAAGACGCTTGAATCCAGATTTCGCGGTTGCCCTTGGCGAAGCGTTTAAATTCGCTGGTCTTGCTCAGGCCCTTGCGCAGATCTTCCCAGAATTGACGATACTCTGTGCTGTTGGCATAGGCAGGGTCCACAAACAGGCTGTGGTGCTTACCCTTGACCTCATCAAGACGGTAACCCATGGCGGCCAGAAAATTCTCATTCGCGTTCAGAATGGTGCCGTCCAGATCAAATTCGATCACGGCCATAGATGTTCTGATTGCTGCCAGTTGCGAAATGGCATCCATCATCTGGGAATCCTGCCACTCGACAACCGTGCCAATGCGCTCTTTCTTCTCATCAAACACCGGAATAGCACGCAGATTAAAAACAATGCCGCCGACTTTAATGGATGTCTGTGAGGCGTCGCTCATACGATCTAATAGGCTGCGTTGATGCGCGGGGTTCTCGTGGAACACATCAATATTGGTCCCAATCAGCGTGCTTACGGTAAAGGAAGGAAGGTCTTTTCTAATGTCATTTTCAAGCGCCCGCAGGAAGGTAACGATAGCATCGTTTACATAAACGATATTATAATCCTTATCCGCAATCATAATATTCGCAGAAAGGTTCTTCAGCGCTTCATGCTGTAACTCGCCCGACAGTAAACCATCATTCGATGCTGGTTTGTTCATGAAGCCCATGGCGTATGCGAGTTGTCTCATTTGCGGTTCCTTTCCGACGAGAATGCGATGTGATTTTCGGCGCTGATGATTCCAGCTTGCTGGATTTTGGTTAACAAAGAATAATTTTGAATCGTATTTAAATTATATTTCTACTGATACGAGAATCGCGTATCTGCAAAACAGTAACAGTGCGTTTCGTTGTTGTGAATTGCATCACAATCAAGCATGCACGTGTGTGATATTTTTGAAATTGTGGATAGGGTGTGTGTTGCAAATTGCGTGGCTTATATACGCCATTAGATTTTATCGAATTCTTGCAGGATGCGATCAATATCATCTTGCGACACACCTTGCCCCGGTAGTTGTGGTCCGTTCATCAGCGAATCAGGATCACTCAATACAACAGGAGTGGCAGGACGTGTGATTTTCTGTTGTCCGCTTTCGGGGAAATGCGTTTGCAATACCGCCACCATGTCCTGTGTCTTGCCATCAATCTCTTTGAGTGCTGCTATGACCTTGGAAATTCTTTGTCCAGTAATGTCCTGAAATGTGCACGCCTCAAAGATATTGGTGAGCTGCTCTTGCAGGCGTGATTGCATGTCATCCGGTAAGCCGGAAATATCATTCTGCACCTGATCACAGGCATTCATGATCTTGTTTGTGGCCTCTTCGGTCAGGTTGACTACGGCATCCAGCTCATCTGTGGCACCCGGAATATGATCACGCGATATATCGCCCGGGGCAACGCTGCGTAATTCTTGCCTGAGGGCTTCAATGACGGCTTTCAGATCCTGCATTTCTTGGTAAATCCGCCGTTCCCAATCAGATTGCGGCGTTTCGACCTTGGATAATACGGAATTTATGATCGACACCACCTGGGCGCGGTCATAAACGGCGTCATCACCATCTTTCAGGGGCTGTGATCCCGGCATTAAAACTCTCCCAGAACAGAAGCCATCTTGCCTTTGAGAATCTCAGCACTGAAAGGCTTAACGATATAGTTATTGACGCCTGCTTGCTTGGCGGCAACAACATTTTCCATCTTGTTTTCAGCGGTAATCATGATGAAGGGGGTTTTACCCACAGGGGTCGCGGCCTGTGAGCGGACGGATTTCAGAAGATCCAATCCTGACATCGGTTCCATATTCCAGTCGGAAATGATCAGGCCGTAATTTTTGTGGCGCATCAGTTCCAGCGCGTGCTGGCCATCATTGGCTTCATCAACGTTCTTAAATCCGATTTGCCCGAGAAGGTTGCGGATAACCCGCAGCATCGTTTTGTAATCATCGACAATCAGAACATTCATCTCTTTGTTGACAGCCATTTCATCCTCCCTGAGTGACATTTTAAAAATGCGGCATCTATTCACTCTAAAAGCGAGGATCTTAAAAAAATCCTATCACGCATAGCGTATATCGCGACTACATACCCATGTACTGATTCTGGCGCGGTGCAAAAGAATAGGGTGGTTTTGCAAAATAGAAAAATAGATGTATTGTGTATGTACTTGTAGGAAACTGATAATAAAAATGCGAAAAATATTCTGTGCGCTCTCCGCGCTTTTGTGCCTCTCCGCTTGCGCGGGCACTCCCGGTAAAGTTTTTACCTCTGATACACCAACGCAAACTGAATATGTTTCGGCGCGCGTGGTTTCCAACCCTGTACAGTGCGTTCCTTACGCACGTGAAAAATCTGGCATTCAAATTATGGGGGATGCGCATACATGGTGGGACCGCGCGGCACCCAAATATGACCGTGGCCACACACCGCGCCCCGGTGCCGTACTGGTACTGGCAAAAACGGGCAAGATGAAACATGGGCATGTTGCGGTTGTCAAAGATGTTCTGGGGCCACGCCATATAAATGTGACCCATAGCAACTGGGGTAATGATAAATATAGCCGCCGTGTCATTTACGATTCGATGCGGGTTGAGGATATTTCGCCCCGGAATGACTGGAGCAGCGTAAAATTCTGGAATCCGGACAAAAATGTCTTTGGATTTCCCTATGCTGCCCGTGGTTTTATCTATCCATCCCCCTATGCAAATGCTAAAAACGACCTGATTTACTAAGGATAACGGACATGACCGCACTGACAAAAGAACAAGCTCTCGAGAACATTTACACAGCCATGCACAATGGCAATCAGGATATTGATACACACATTACCGCGCTGAAAACCGTGCTGACGGCGAAGGGTGAGAAGGATATAGAGGTCAATCCGGAGCGCTTGCCACAAAACAACCGCCAGGGACGTAAGATGATGCAGTCTTATTTTAAAAAGCGCGGCATCAATGTGAACTTCCCCGGCTAATCGTACTGATAAGCAATAAAACAAAAAAGGCTGCCCGTTAAGGCAGCCTTTCTGTTTAACCTAGCGGTATTAAGCCGCCAGATTATGTGCATCTGTCATCTGCAGGCTTTTCTTGATCAGCTCTTTCTCTTTCGAGTCGCGAGCCTCAACAGCCAGCAAGATGGCACCATTACGGATTTCTTTTTCGTAGATCTTGGCCTCGTATTCAGGAATACCGGCACCGATCAGACCGCCGACGATGCCGCCAGCAACCGCACCTGTGGCCAGACCGGCAAGTGAACCCACCAGCGCACCTGTAACAACAATGTTCAGGCCTGGGATCGCCAGCGTACCGGCAATCGCCATCGCACCCAGCGCTGCACCAATCAAGCCACCTGCTGTCGCACCACCGGCAACGCCTTGGTCAACTTGTGAATGTGGCTCAAGGGTCAGGCTGCGCCCACGGGTTTCATCCGTGGACAACATGCTGATCTGACGATCGGATACACCAAGTGCTTCCAGACGACGCAGCGCGTCTTCTGCAGCAAGGCGTGTTTTAAATGTAGCTGTGACAAATAAACTCATAATAGTCTCCTCTGGTTGATCATTATTTTTCAGTCTTCGATCAAATCCAACGAATGGTGATGACGTCAGTTCCGCTTACCGGGGAATCTCATGAACATGAACATCATGCGCGTTGTGACGCATCAGAATATCGCAAGCCAATGTTTCGCGTTCCGGGGTCGGTGTGCGCACCCACAATAACAATCCGCCTTTGGCGATCTGTTCATGTATATCGACATCATACTGATGTTTTAAGCGGCTAACCAACGCGGCGGCAACAGCGGCACCACCGCCACCGCCCAAGGCTATCGCCATCAATGTAATGGGTACGGATGCAGGGCCAATCATTAAACCTGCCGCGACGACACCGATATAGGCCGCGCACCCGACAAGCACGCTGGCACCAATGGTTTGTTCTTCCGAACGCACCGGGGCCGTGCGAGGTGCATATGGATCATCTTCTGCGGCATATGGATTATTACTGGACTGTGCAACGCCATAACGTTCTTCCAATATATGGCGGTGGCCCAGAATACTAATGGCATCACGCGGGAACGCTGTGGCTTCCAATTCCTTGATCGCCTCTTGCATAGAGTTGAAATCATTGAAAAGGCCTAAGGCTTCGCGGTTACCTGTATTGGGGACGACGTCTGCAGAATCAAATGATCGTGGATGAAGCTGCGAATAGGCATGGGGATTTTGATAGGGCTCTGACATGGCACATTCCTCGCAATTAATTAAATGTCTAAGGGGGCTGGCTGGTCTAATAAATACAGCGGGCAGTCATAGCCAACACACTGTCACAAAAACAAACGTGTGAAGATGTGATCGGTTCCTTCATAAGGTGTGGCAATGAGATAAAGAGAATGAGAAAAGGGGCAGAGAAATCTGCCCCTAATTTATCTCGAATTTTATCCTACAGAACATTGAAAATATAAAGCAGGATGATCACAGGGATGGGTACGCCCACCAGCCAGAGAAGAATACCTTTCATGATAAAACCCCTTTCGTTTAACCTACTGATAAACATGCGTATTCATGGCAAAGCCAACGCGAGATTATGTGCGTAAGTTCCGCAAGGTCAGGGGGCTAAATTTATTTTTGCAGCTGGATTACGACGCGGCGGTTATCCAGCAATTTGATATTATCTTGCGTGGGGATCAGAAGATCAGTTTCGCCTTTACCCTCAGTGCGGATCAGGCCGGAATCGACCCCTTGTTTCTGCAAGAGTTTGGCTACGGCACCTGCGCGTTTGACAGAAATTTTCTGGTTAGAGGCGGCGGGGCCATATGTGTCGGAATAACCGGTCACTATCACCAAAGTGGGTTGAGAACGCACAATCATGTCGGCGACCATTTTAATAGTTTCCATAGATTCTTCATCCGGCGATACACCGTTGGATTCAAAGTGAACCTGGTGAGAGGTTGTAAAAACCTCTTCATCGCGGCGGTTTTCGAGCGAGGCTGTACGGCTATTGGTCGCGGGTTTGCCCTTTGTCCCGAATAGTGTGTCGCAGCCCGTGAGAGAAACCAACACGGCAACCATAATTATGTAATTTAATGGCTTTTTGTTGTACAATATACGTATCCTTGATGAAACCAATTCATGATCCTAACGTTTAAGATCAGACAGGGTTCCCGAGGCTTACCCTATAGTCAAAATGTCGAAATGGGGCGTTTCTGCCGCAATGAAGTAGTGCTTTGAACGCCGCATTTCTCCACCTATACTGGAAACCTCATTTATAACAAAGAGATATTTATATGCTGCAAGGTGCGCGTTTACACGCTCTTGTTTTCCTAGGTGTAACAGTTGTGGCACTGGGCGGGATGCTTGGCGCTTACTGGATCAAAGACCGTCAGGCAACAGCCCTCGGCAAAGAGGTGACGGCTGCGCGGGAGATCATCAGCGGTACGCAGGAAATGATGGCCATGGTCTATGGCACGTTATCTATCCAGCGGGGGTTTTTGTTATCAGGCGACCGCGAACTGCTCACTGAATATGATTATAATAAGACGCGTCTGACAGATGCGATTGCAAAGCTTAAACAATTAACCTCTCATTATCCCGCGCAAGACAGCCGGATGAATGAACTGCAACATCATTATCTTGCTTACACGGAAACGATGGATGCGATGATCCAGCGTTACAAAACCGAACGCAGTCTCGGTAGTGTCAAGGATATGAACCGGATTACAGAGGTGCGTAAATCCTTTGACGCTGTGGCTAATACCATCCTACGAGATGAACAGGTGCGTCTGGAAGAAAATCGCCGCAAATATTTCAAAACCAAGGATGCCATCTACAGAAACTTCATTGTCAGTATCTTCCTGACCTTGATTATTCTTTGCGTCATCAATGCCTATTTATTGCTTCAGCAAAGCGGGCGTTTGGCGAATGAAGGTCCCTTGAAAGAAGCGGAAGAACGTTTGCGTCTTGCTATTCGCGGTACCAATGATGGTGTTTATGACTGGGACTTGCTGACACAAAAATTGTACTGGTCCCCGCAGTTCAAGGGCTTGCTGGGATATGCCGATGATGAGGTCGAGGCTTCGCGTGCCCTTCTGGAAACATTGATTCATCCGGAAGACAGCGAAATGGCGTGGACGGCAACGCAGAAATATCTTAACCGTGAATCACCTGAACTTTCCTGCATGTTCCGCGTCAAACACCGGGACGGTTATTGGATCTGGGTGCATAAACGTGGCAAGGCGCTTTTTAATGAAGACGGAAAGCCTGTGCGTTTGACCGGTACCTATAGTGATATCAGCAGCCTGAAAGAATACGAGGCGCGTCTGGAAGAAGCCAAGAATGTGGCGGAGAAAGCGAACGCGGCCAAGACAGAGTTCCTGGCACATATGAGCCATGAAATCCGTACGCCGCTAACCAGCATCAGCGGTATCGCTGAAATTCTCACTAATCAGAAAAAAGATTTCCCGGCGAAACAGCAGCAATTGATCAATGTTTTGTCATACAGCACGACAAACCTGAAAGAACTGATCAATGACATTCTTGATTTCTCCAAGATTGAAAGCGGTCAGATGGAGCTGGAAATAAAGGCCTTCAATCTGGCGGCCATGTTCCAAGAAGTCATCAGCATTATGGCGGTACGCGCACAGGAAAAGGGCCTGAAGTTCGTCTTTGATTATAAAGATGTCGAAGGGGTGACCTTTATCGGTGACAAGATACGTCTGCGCCAGATTTTGATGAACCTCATCGGTAATGCGATGAAGTTCACACATGAGGGTTCCGTAAATGTAACAGCCCGATCTGTTGATGTGGATGGGCAACCATCACTTGAGATCGCCGTGGCAGATACCGGCATCGGTATTGACCCGAAGAACTATGATTTAATTTTCGAACGTTTCCGTCAGGCTGATCCTTCCGTGTCCCGTAAATATGGCGGTACAGGATTGGGCCTGCCGATTTCCAAGAACCTGGCCCATGCCATGGGCGGTAGTTTGAAACTGGAGAGTGAGGCAGAGAAGGGGTCAGTATTTACAGTGACTGTACCGCTTCGTGATTCAATCGTGCCAGAGGCCTCTCCCGCGATAGCAAAAGCAGTTGTCCATCAATTGAAGGTAGGGCGCGAAGGTCGTAGCCATATTCTGTTAGTTGAGGATTATGAAGGCAACATTGCGGTTCTTAGCTATATCCTCGAATCTCTGGATTGTGACTTTGATGTCGCCCGCACAGGGCTGCAGGGGGTTAATCTGTGGAAAGATAAATCACCTGATCTTATCCTGATGGATGTGCAGATGCCGGAAATGGATGGCCTGACCGCTACACGCCAGATCCGTAAGATCGAGGAAGAGCAGGGCCTGCCGCGTACGCCGATTATCGGTATGACCGCCCATGCCTTCGTGGAGGATAAAGACAAGTGTACGGCTGCGGGTATGGACTCATATCTGCCAAAGCCGATTGCCGAGGCTGATCTGATTGCCGAGATTGCCCGTTACCTGAAAGAAAAAGAGACCCGCTCCGAAAAGCAGGTCTCTGGGGCGAACGACTAGGGGCGTTCGGGGTGTGGTATCAAAGTCTAGGCGGCTTCACCATACTGACCCTGTGAGTGGACATAGGCCGGTACAGAAACACGGTTATTGTTGCTGCCGTTCATCGCCAGTTGCAGGCTTTCACGAGCACGGGAAAGACGTGAACGCACGGTACCTACCGGGATATTCAGAAGATCAGCCACTTCCTGATACGGCATGTCTTTGATACATACCAGGGTCAGGATCTCACGGTGATCAGCAGATAGCTTCTTCATCGCATCGCCAACAGCGTGCAATTCTGTTTCGCTTTCCTGCGGCGCGGCCATTGATTGGGCCTGAATATACGGCTCTGGATCATACTGCGTTTCGAATTTTGTTTTGCGACGATAATCGGTCACAAAAAGGTTGAACATGATCTTGGATGTCCATTTGCGCAGTGATGTGCCGTCCTCAAAATAGTCGGACTTTTCCAGCGCACGTAAAAAGGTTGATTGCAACAGATCGTCCGCATCAGCCTTGTTACGGGTGAGATGAAGAGCGAATTTACGTAAGTTTTCTGTTTCAGCAATCAGATCTTTTTGGGCAAACATAGCAACCTCCTTAGCGGTTAATGCGTATGTTCTAAGAATAGGAAGAGACATGGACGACTTTGTGGTC